>Ga0114977_10001294_pt1 | contig 16314 bp, 28 predicted proteins | sample S_130805_MF_Meta_FD_87026 | JGI IMG/M metagenome (GOLD analysis project Ga0114977, IMG submission 87026) | Freshwater microbial communities from Lake Simoncouche, Canada to study carbon cycling - S_130805_MF_MetaG | ecosystem: Environmental > Aquatic > Freshwater > Lake | place: Lake...
GGTGCAGCTTCAAGGATTAAAAGGGTCCACGATAACTACCCTATGAACAGATTTAATATAAGGGAGTTAAAGATCGATCACGATAAAGGTTATGTGTATGCCGTTACTGAAATCTATCGAGATATAAACGATCTAAACGCTGCCGCCGTCGATGTAGCCTATGAATTTAGGTCTGATCGTGGCGTAAATAAAGATTTTTGGGTAGAAAACTGTATTACTAGCAGCTACGGAAGATGTGCCGGACTTTTACTAGCTGTAGATAAAAGGCCTACCAAAGAGGATATGGAAAAGGTCCAACGCCTAAGCCATGAACCTATAAAGTCTGATTATGCACCGGCTTCAAAGCCTGTAGTACCACTAGCTCAACAGTTAGCCGATATATCAGAAAGTATGGGCGCTGGCGAAATAGAAAAGGCTCCTATCTGTAATCATGGAGTAATGGCCCTAAAGCAAGGATCTAAAAACGGGCGAGATTACTACGGCTATACCTGCATTATGGGTAAGGCTAGCGGCTGCGATTCACAATGGTATAAATTAAATGCCAATGGTAAATGGGTGCCACCTGTAAAGCCTGCTTTTACAGTATCGCCTAAGTCCGGTGCAGACGTGGACGATATGCTGTTAGGTAATACTTGATGGGCTACGTAGAGATTATAAAAGACGGATTAGTCGCCAGATTAGAAGGCGGTGAATTAAGATCTGTAACTCCTGCTGCATGGTGCGATAAGTGCAATACTTTACAAAGTCCTATCGGTGGTAAAGGCATAGAAGTACTTAACGATACAGATAGGCAGGTAATCCTATGGATCTGCTCCAAGTGCCGCAAGCAGTAAAGGTTATTCTCGATCATGCGCAAGAAGTCGAAGCTCACGCTATCGGCTTCCGGCGTATTATCGAAATAAACGGCCGGCCAGATCATGCTAGTAGAGGTAATAAATCTATTAGTTACCATGAATATATAGCTGAGTGTTCAGAAGCAGTAGGAGCAGAGATAGCAGTAGCGCAGTATCTAGGCATTAAAAACTTTACTCCTACTATTAACACCTTTAAAAGCGAAGCGGATATAGGCGCTCGCATAGAAGTTAAATGGACCAAGTACGCCGATGGGCATTTAGTTATAAGGCCTACAGATCGTATAAATGATGTAGCTATATTAGTTACAGGTAGAGGCCCTGTTTACTCTATAGCAGGCTGGATACCTATTATCATGGCTAAGAAGCCTAAGTATCATCATGCTACCTATTACGATCACTGGATACCACAAAATAATCTATTCCCTATAGAAGATCTAAGGAAAAGTATCTATGGAACCGATAACATTTAACTGCCGGCAGTGTAAAAAGAAAACTACCGGCAAAATACTCTTAGAGTTTACGGAATTACTACCGCCGGGCCTTAAAGTATTAGAGTGCCAAGAAGCTAAGAAAAACGGTATCTGCGGCATACTTGGGGTAGAACTCATAGCCGACACCCCGTCTGACCTGCGGTTATAGTGCTATCTATTGACGAGGCTAGTACGCTTCACTCGCGCAGGGCGAGCCGCAAGGCGATAAGCTCGCTAGGCGCAGTGATGCTATCGGGCGTGCTATGTAGTAACGCTATTGCGGCTACACCTGTAATAGAAATATATAAAACTTACACACATATAAAATTAAATAACCATAAAGAATATATATGTATAGAAAGGTTATGGACTAAAGAAAGTAACTGGAATCCTAATAGTAATAATAAGAAAAGTACTGCTTATGGCATACCGCAGTTGCTCAATATGAAAGAGCGTAACCCATATAAACAAATAGATTTAGGATTAAAATATATAGATAAGCGTTATACTACAGCTTGTAATGCATGGGCCTTCTTCAAAGCTAAGGGTTACTATTAATGAACAGAGGCAGTGATCCACGTAAGAGCCGTACTTATAAGAAGCAGAGATTAGTGGTGCTCGATCGTGATGGCTGGACTTGCCACTATTGCGGATTAGATGCGAATACTGTCGATCATTTAATTCCAATTATAAAAGGCGGTAACCCTTTAAGTTTAGATAACCTTGTCGCTGCGTGTAAATCTTGTAATTCATCTAAGGGGAGCCGTAATGCGCCCTTTTTTTTAGCGCAGAAGGCGACCCCCCTTATCTTTTCGTCCAATATCTCCCCGATCACGTCAAATACGGTCCAGAGTGGCCCTGCACTGGGCCAGCCCGAACAGAAGTACAAGTAATGGCAGTCAAAGTAAAACAGCCCCTACGGGGGGCGGTCGAGCCACGATTAAGCAATATACCTTTAACCGGAAAATCTAGAGGTCCAGAGGTAGGCGAACTAGCTGCATCAATAGGAGCGCCATTAATGGAGTGGCAACAGTGGATTTTAAACGACATGTTAGCCGTTCGAGAAGATAATACGTTTATACGTCGAAGTAGTCTGGCAATTATTAGCAGACAAAATGGAAAGTCATTTATAGGCAGAATAAGAGCTATAGCCGGGTTAGTGTTATTCGGCGAAAAGAATCAGCTCATAATGAGTAGTAATCGTGGCATGGCTTTAACTAACTTTCGTGATATTTGTTATTTGTTAGAAAGTAACGATGAGCTGCGTAAAAAGGTAAAACAGATTAGATATGCCAATGGTACAGAATCCATAGAGATACTTCCGAAGTATGGCGGCGGCCGGTTAGATGTAGTAGCTGCAACTGCTAACGGCAGTAGAGGACGTACAGCCGATTTCTTATGGATCGATGAAATTCGCGACATTATCCCAGAGGCTTTCGCTGCAGCTATACCAGTTACACGTGCCCGGCCCAATTCTCAAACTTACCTCAGCTCTAATGCCGGCGATGCGTTTAGTTTAACTTTAAACGATCTACGCGAGAAGGCGCTTAGTAATCCGCCAGAATCTTTTGGCTTCTATGAGTACTCAGCTCCGCAGTGGTCAAAATTAACGGATCGTAAAGGTTGGGCGCAGGCTAATCCCAGTTTAGGCACACTAATTACAGAAGAATCTATAGCTGAGGCTTTATCGATTAATACGGTAGAAACTTTCCGAACCGAAACGCTCTGCCAGTGGATTAGCAGTTTAAGTAATCCTTTCCCAGAAGGATCTATAGAAGCGACTAGCGATATTAACTTAAAACTATCACCCGGACCCCTTACAGTCATGGCTTTCGATATTAGCCCTAGTCGGCGCGATGGATCGCTAGTAATGGGCCAGATAACTCCAGAAGGTAAATACGGAGTATGCGTATTAGAAACTTTTCATAGCGACGTGGCTATAGATGAGCTGCAAGTAGCCGTAGCAGTTAAAAAATGGTGCGATTTATACTTTCCGCGAGTAGTCTGTTTCGACAAGTGGACTACGCAGTCAATAGCTGACCGCTTAGCTAGAAATGGCGTAAATGTTAAAGATATAAGCGGAATTAACTTTTATCAAGCTTGCTCGGATCTGCACGATCAGCTTTCAAATAATCGCTTCGTTCACTCTGGGCAGGAGTTACTAATACAGCATTTTCAAAATTGCGCGGCTAAGATGAACGATTCTAGCTGGCGTATCGTAAGAAGAAAATCGGCCGGACCAGTGGATATTGCCATCGGCGCTGCGATGGTAATTCACGTACTAGTCCAGCCATTAGAAGCTGCCAAGATTTATTCTTAGTTTTCGCCTACCCAGTCAAGTAAAGCTTTTATAATTATGGCGCTTACCGTAGTGTGCTCTCGCTTAGCTTTAGCTTTAGCTTTAGCCCATAATTTATCTGGGATCCGAATAGATCGAGCCGGTGTAATACTCATTTAGTCCTACTTGCAAATAAATCAATAACTACGCCAAAAGGCATATCTTCGTTAGCATGGGCGTATGTTTCCAGATCTAGGTAAATCTGGTGCATTTTTTCGCATAACTCACTTTCGCCTAATTCAGACATAAGCTGCGTTACGTCGTCAATTAAATTTAAAGCCTCATTACGTAAGGCCCTATGTTTAAAAACTTCTTCGCACTTTAGCGAAATAAGCTCGGCTGCAGTAGTCATTATTTACCCATGTGGCAAGGTGAGGTAAAATCGGTAAGGATAATCCAGCCTTCTACTTCGTCTGAGTGGCGGCTAAATGGTGCGCGGATCGCTTTTAAAAATCCTTCGGCTATAACTAAATCTGTATATTTATCAAACCAGTAAACAAATTTCCAGTCAAAATTAACTGGCTCTGGACTAAATCGGCTGGCCTGTTTGAACCAGTCGATACCTTGCCACTTCATAGAATTACTCCATAGATATTCAAAGCCTTCTGCATCTATCTCGATCTGTACTGTATTCATCTGTAGCCCTTCTGTCTAAGACCTTCGCTTAGCTCAGTGGTATAAAGGTAATGCCCTGTCTATACAAAGTCAATACACGACACACCCTTATATATAGGCTCAGCGTAAATAATCCGACACGCAGGGCGAAATACGCATATATGCTAGACAAATAAGAGAAAATACCGTATATGGGATTACTACAGACGTTAGGGCTTCGGCCTAATACTAAAAAAGTAGATGCGCAGTATTCGCCTGCCATAATGGATAGTAATTACGGTTATGGATCTTTTAACACAGCTTATAATTCTGGCTTCGGTGCAGGGCTTATAGATAGACAAGCTGCGATGCAGGTGCCAGCAGTTGCAAGGTGTCGCAACCTTATCGCCGGAACCATCGCCTCGCTCGATTTAGAATTATACAGAAAATCTACCGGTAAAAAATTACAGTCGCCAGTATGGTTAGAACAACCGGATATTAGACAACCTCGAAGCGTAACTTTAGCTTGGTTAATCGATTCGTTAATTTTTTACGGTGAAGGTTTTCTTAGGGTAACTTCTCTCTATGCCGACGACCTGCGCCCGTCTGGGTTCGAGTGGATCGCTAATAATCGTGTAACTGTTACTACTAATCAATATGGCGATCAAGTCGAGTACTACTCAGTTAATGGAGTACGCGTACCAGATAGCGGTATTGGAAGTTTAGTAACTTTTCAAGGATTAACTAATGGAATTTTATTAACCGGATCTCGCACTATTCAGTCTGCGCTCGACGTAGAAAAAGCGGCGGCAGTTGCATCACAGACACCGATGGCTACGACTGTAATTAAAAATTCGGGAGCTGATTTACCAGAAGCACAAATATCCGGATTACTTGCATCATGGAAAGCCAGTCGTCAAAGTCGCAGTACTGCATATTTAACTTCTACTTTATCTGTAGAAAATTTAGGATTTTCACCTAAAGAAATGTTATATAACGATGCGTCCCAGTTTTTAGCTTGCCAAGTGGCAAGATTAATGAACGTCCCGGCATTTATGATTTCTGCAGAAATGAATAACGGCTCTAGCATGACTTATCAAAATATCTTAGATGCACGAAAAGAATTTGTTGCGTACACGTTGCAGCCTTACATTTCGGCAGTAGAAAATCGTTTATCAATGAACGATATAACTGCTAATGGAAATTTGGTAAAATTTGCAGTGGACGATACTTTCTTGCGCGGTGATGCTATGGATAGATTAAATGTAATAGAAAAAATGTTAAATCTCGGACTAATAGATATAAACCAAGCTAAAGAAATGGAAGATCTAACCCCAGAAGGTAATGAGAATCCAGAAATAGATGAGGTAATGGACTAATGGAAAAAATCACACGTTTAACGTTTTCTAGCGATATCGAAAGTAGCGATACAGGCCGCCGCTTAATTTCAGGCGTAGTATTGCCATTTAATAAAGTAGGCTCGACTAGCGCAGGCCCAGTATTATTTGAAAGCGGTAGCGTTGAAATACCAGATGCTCGCCGTATAAAATTATTAGCGCAGCATAACCAGATGGATCCGATAGGCCGCGCACAAAATTTCAAAGTTACCCAAGATAATATTTATGGCACTTTTAAAATTAGTGCTAGCTCTAAGGGTACAGATTATTTAACTTTAGCTAGCGAAGATCTAATTAGTTCGCTATCTATTGGAGTAGATGTATTAAAAGCGAAAGAAAACGCAGACGGCGTATTAGTCGTATCTAGCGCAGTTATGAAAGAAGTTTCCTTAGTCGAAAGCCCGGCCTATGTCGATGCGATCGTAACTAAGGTAGCTGCTAGCGAAAGCGAAGCGGAAGAAGTACCAACCCAACCAACTACCGAAAGTGAGGCTATCTTGGACGTAAAAGCTCCAGAGCCAACAGATACACCGGCAGAAGCTACTACTCCAACTGTAGAAGCCGCACGCCCAATAATTACAGCTCCATATAATTCACAAACTGTAAGACACGGTATTACTTCTATGGGCCGTTACACAGAGCACAAAATTAAAGCTTCATTAGGTAATGATGAATCTAAATTATGGGTACAAGCCGCAGACGATTCGTTCAGTACAAATCCTGCATTTTCTCCAAATCAGTACCTACGTAACGTAGTTTCTAATACAAACTTCGGACGTAGTACTATTGATGCTTGTACTAAAGCCACTTTACCTTCTGAAGGTATGAACGTAATAGTCCCAACACTTGTAACGAGTGCCGGTGGCGGAAATGGTGTAGCACCTGTAGTAACTGTAGAAGCAGAAGCAGGCGCAGTACAAAATACCGGCATGGTAACTGAGTACATGACCGCAACAGTGGCCAAGTACGCTGGCATGAATACCATGTCGATAGAGCTAATAGAAAGATCTGGTCCAGCATTTTATGACCAGCTCACACTGCAGTTACAGCGAGCCTATTTAAAGGCTACTAACGCTGCTGCAATTACTTACCTAACTGCTAACTCAACTAATGCGGCTACTACAGCAGCAACAGCAGCAGGATTAATCTCATACGCTTCAACTGAGCCAGTAGCGGCGTATTCAGGTACTTCATACTTCGCGCAAAATTATGTAGGCGGAGTTTCACACTGGAGCACACTATTAGGCGCCGTAGATACTACTGGCCGCCCAATATTTAACGCTCAATATCCGATGAACGCTGGCGGTGTAGCTTCACCTACCGGAATTAAAGGAAATGTTTTAGGCCTTAATTTCAGTGTGGACGTCGATCTACCTTCTACTACTATCGATGGATCTGCATTTATTATCGTGCCAGAAGCCGTAACAATTTTTGAATCCCCAACGGCATACATGAGCGTTAATGTAGTTTCAAATCTGCAGGTTCAGGTGGCAATTTATGGATTTATGGCACCGCTTGTAACTATGACTAGAGGCGTACGTACGTTCAACCTAACCTAATAAGTTAGATCAATTAAATAATCTCTAGGGCTTAGTAGCCCTTAGCCCTAGAGAGCTATTAGAAAGGGGTAGCCATGCCAAGTACATATACGACCATGCAAGAATTACGCGACAATTTGGGAATTGGCACCTTGTACCCGGATTCTGTAGTCGAGGAGTGTACACAAGCTGCGCAGGATTTATTAAATCAGTATCTATGGTTTAACACTGCCCCAATAGTAGCCACTTCTATTTCTAATAATGTCGCTACTGTAATGCTTGCTAATCCCGGAATATTTGTAACTGGTCAAAGCGTGTCTATTTCTGCTGCAGGAGCTACCTATAATGGGACTTATACTTTAACTGGCACTATCCCTTTTTCTACAGGCACTACTAATACTCTTCCGGCTTTCTGGTGGAATTGGGCTATAACAAATTTTCCTACTGGTTATTCTTTTATACAATATTCGAAAACGGCAGCCGATGACCCTTTCCATCGTGTACTGCCTTACGGTACGGCAACCGGGCCAGATCACAAAGCAGCCAGCTACGCGAACACGCCAGCTATCCGTCAAGCTAGCATGATTCTAAGCGTGGATATTTGGCAGGCCCGGCAGACTTCAATGGCAAGTAATGGTATGGACGGAGTATCAGCATCACCTTATAGGCTCGGTTACCAAATGATAAATCGGATCAGAGGTTTAATTCAACCTTACGCTAATCCTTCTTCACTGGTCGGCTAATGCCTGCAGCGATAACTACTCTTCGTACGACACTAGCTAATACTTTAGCTAATGCCGGAGTATGGAGCACGTTCGCTTACCCTGCACCTCAATTATTGGCTAATTCAGTTACGATAACTCCTAGCGATCCTTATATTACGCCGAGTAATAATTCTCAAATAAATATTTCACCTATGGCTAATTTTGATATTCTTATAGCAGTACCGGCTTTCGACAATAAAGGTAACTTAGCCGGCATGGAAACTTTTATAGTAGCAGTATTCACTAAACTATATTCAGGCAGTTTAGTCTATAACGTTAGTAGTATCTCTGCCCCTTCCATCACTACGGCGGCCAGTGGAGATCTTCTAATTTGTAAATTAACCGTTAATATCCTTACGAGTTGGAGTTAAACAATGACCACAGAAGCAGAAGCAATAGCCTTCTTAATAAAGACAGGCCAGATAAAAGATGCACCGAAAGCAAGTAAACCGATAGCAGCACCTACAGAAAAAGACGAGGAATAACTATGGCAATTTATTTAAATAATAATGTTGGAATTAAGTTAGCCACTGCTGGCGCACTTACTACTCCATCTATTGATATCAGCGATCACGTAAGCAGCGCAGTTTTAACACAAACCTTCGACGAATTAGAAGTAACTAGTCAGGGAAATAACAGCCATGTTTTCGTAAAAGGTTTAGAGGCCGCACAATTATCTTTGGAGTTTTTCAATGACTGGGCAGCTTCTCAGGTCAATACTACTTTACAGGCAGTATATGGCCAGACTATTTCAGTATCTATGATTACTGTTAAAGGTACTGCAGTAAGCGCTACTAATCCTACTTATCAATTTTCAATATTGGTAAATAATTTAACCCCAGTAGGTACAGGATCCGTCGCAGATACAGCCAGTTCTAATATAACTTTTACTGTTAATTCAACAGTAACCGTATCTACTTCTGTAGCGTTCTAAGGGGATCTAATGGCAAGGCTAAAAATCACAAGGGCTAACGGCGAAGTAACTGAGCACAAAATAACTCCAGCCGTTGAAATGGCCTTTGAAACTAAATACGGCTCCGGAATATCTAAGATGCTTCGGGATTTTGAAAGACAGAGTGAGATCTATTTTCTGGCTTTCGAGTGTTGCCGCAGGGCAGGCGTAGTTACTCCATTAACTCTAAATGAATTTGTAGATAGTCTGGAATCTGTAGAGGTACTAGAGGACGAAAAAAAACTTTAGGGCGTGAGAGCTTGCATTATACGGTGGCTTCACTTGCCGTAGAAACTGGTATCGCGCCTAAAGAGTTTATAAATATGGATCCAGAAATGCTTAAAGCTATTGTTCAAGTTTTAAGCGATAGAGCTAAGGAGATCAGAAATGCCAGTAAACGTAAGCGGCATTAAAGAGATGAAAAAAGCTTTAGGTCTAGTAGATAAAGATTTATTAAAAGAAGTACAGGGCGAGATCCGCGCAGCTATGATTCCAATTAGGGATAAGGCTAGAGGCTACGCTCCTGCTGATAGTGCAGTTTTATCAGGCTGGACTAAATCGGCTGGATTAATTGGCCCAATGAGATACCGGACCTTTCCTAAATATAATCAGCAGCAGGTAATAGAAGGTATTAAATACAGCGCAGGCGCTAATAAGCGTAATAGTAAAGGCTGGTCAGCTAATAATTATGTATCTAATAACAGCGCGCCCGGCGCTATCTATGAAACAGCAGGACGTAAAAATCCTAACGGTGCAGCGTGGATAGGTTTACAAGCAGATGTAAATAATAAAGAAATTTCGCACTCACTTAATCCCAATGCAGGCGCACAATTTATAGCAGCTATGCCGGGTCTAGTAAATGCTAGGCCGCAAGGTATGGTCGGTAATAATAAAGGTTACAAGCAGAAGGGCCGCTTAATATTTAGAGCTGCAGCCGAAGAGCAGGGTAAGGCTATGGGCCATATATTAAAAGCCTTAGAGAAAACTGCTACTACTTTTCAAAGGCGCACCGAAATTAGGCAGGCCGTAAATGGCTAATATTTTATTTAGTATTTTATCTACCTTTAATGATAAAGGTTTAAAGCAGGCTACTAAGCAAGTATCTTTTTTTGAAAAAAGTATAAAAAGTTTTGCTAAAGTTTTTGCTGCAGCTTTCAGCGCTAGAGCATTAACTAATTTTAGTAAAACAGCAGTTAAAGCGTTTATGGCAGATGAGAAAGCCGCCAAGTCATTAGAGCAACAGTTAAAGAATACGGGCTATCAATTTAGCGCACCGGGCGTAGAGCTGTATATATCTAATCTTCAAAAAGCTACAGGGGTATTAGATGATGAATTACGTCCAGCCTTTCAACAATTATTAACCGTAACTGGATCAATTACTAAAAGCCAAGAAGCTCTAAATACTGCATTAAATATAAGCGCTGCTACAGGGAAATCACTTTCCGAAGTTAGCGCAGCATTAACACGTGGATACTCAGGTAATACCACTGGGCTAAGTAGGTTAGGTGCAGGCCTTAGTAAAACATTATTAAAAACAGGTGATATGAATTTAATTATGGCCGAACTTAACGATAAGTTTTCGGGCCAGTCAGCAGCTAGATTATCTACTTATGCTGGAAAGATGGACCTATTAACAGTAGCTTCGGAAAATGCGAAAGAAATTATAGGTAAGGGTTTATTAGATTCTTTAACTTTATTATCTAAAGATAACTCTATACAAAATGCAGCCGATGATATGGAGTACTTCGCACAAACTATCGCCGATGCAGCTTTCGGTATGGCTGCACTAATAAAGAAACTCGATAAAGTAACAGGGCTAGATAAAGTCAGTACTGAAACTTTATTAAAAATAGCGAATCCGCTGCTATATTTGGCATCAAGTTATGGTGCTAAGCAGCGACCTATGGCGCCTTTAGATGCTAATAAACAGCGTAGCGCCGGGCGTATAGATGCTAAACGATTCCAGACAGAAGATAAATTAGCGAAGGCTAAGGCTGCAGAATTATTACTACTACAGAAGAAAAACGCTTTAGAAAATAAGAACGTAGAAGAATTACGTAAGAAATTTGACTTAGAACGCATAGGTTTAATGTCTGCTCTTAATCAAGCAACCGATGAAGAAACTAAATTAAAACTAAAAGCGCAGTTAGCAATATTAGATAATAACGATGCAATGGCTAAGAAAATATTAGCAGAAATGGAAGCTGCAGAGGCTCTAAGAAAACTTGCAGAGCAAGCGGCGGCGGCTGGTAAGAGTATTACAGAATTTGCTTTAATACAGGTTAGATCTTTAATTAATAGAATTAATGCTCAAATAGAGTTAATTAACGCTCAATTTGGTTTACCTTCCAGTACTGCTGCTGCTGGATCATCGCCTGCGAGAGCTGCATTACCGGCTAGTTACTTCCAAGATTTAGCAGTCGGATTAGCAGGATCATCTTCTTATGCAGGTATGAACGTTTCACAAATTGCAACCGAAAGAGCTAGAGAAAGTGGTAATAGGTCAGTAGATGTAAATTTAAGAATTGATTCACCGTCCGGTGATAGATTTGCTCAACTTATGGCCGAAAGTATCCAGATCGCTAACCGAAGCGGATATAGCACTGCACCTAACGGCGGATTACCGTAATGACTTTACCAGTAATAAATGCGGTAATTAATTTTAGCACTGGGCCTAGTTTTGCTCAGGCTGCAATAATCGGACAAGCTATATTCGGTACAAACGTATTCGCTGATTCTGCCTCTGTAATTGTAGATGTATCAAATCAAGTAAGTACTATAGAAACTAATCGAGGCCGTACTGCCCTATCGGATCAGTTTCAAACAGGCGCGCTTACTTTACGTCTGTACGATCAAAATGGCGACTTCAACCCAACTAATCCAGCCTCACCCTACTATGAGGTTTTAACACCTATGAAAAAAGTACAGATTACTGCTACTTATGGCGGAATTATTTATCCCATCTTTTCGGGATTTATTACCAGTTATGTTACGACCTACCCAGAGCAGGCCGGCGCAGATTTAGCCATTACTACAATACAAGCTGTAGATGCTTTCAGGCTTGCGCAGTTAGCCCAGATAAGTACTGTTACAGGCGCTACTGCAGGCAACTTATCAGGCACTCGCATTAATCAGATATTAGACGAAATCGACTGGCCTGCCACTATGCGCGATGTAGATGCTGGACTTACTACTATGCAGGCAGATCCCGGTACTAATCGAACAGCGCTGCAAGCATTAACTACTGTAGCTACGTCCGAATACGGGGCGCTATATGTAGATGCTACCGGCTCTTTCGTGTTTCAGGACCGATTATTAACTGTTTCATCTATTGGTGGTACGCCTACAGTTTTCGCAGATAATGGTACGGGTATTCTTTATTTTAATGCTGCTTGGATTCTTAACGACACACTTATATTCAATAAATCTACTATTACTAGGACAGGTGGCACACCGCAAGTAGCCGAAAATGCGGCTAGTATTGCTAAATATTTTTTACATAGTTACTTTCAAGATAATTTACTTATGCAGACAGATTCCGTAGCGCTAGATTACGCTTTAGCCTATACCGCCAGTAGAGCGGAAACTAGTATCCGATGCGATGCCATAGTCCTAGATCTATACACGCCTAATTACGATACAGGCATAATTGCAGCTTTAGATCTTGATTTTTTCGATCCAATTACTGTAATTACCACTCAGCCGGGCGGATCCTTGCTAGAAAAAACTCTACAAATTTTCGGGGTACGTATGAATATATCGCCGAATAACTGGAAAACTACCTTCACTACACTGGAAAATGTTATTGATGGGTTTATAATTGGCAACGTAGATTACGGTGTCTTAGGTCAAAATGTACTATCTTATTAAGGAGTAATTAAATGGCAACAGGATTACCAGCCGTAACTGGCGATGTTTTAACAGCAGCTACTTTTAATGGTTTAGTAACCTTTACTGTAGGTACTGCCAATACAGCAGACTACACAGCAGTACTAGCCGACCAATATCAAGTATTAGAATTAATGAATAAAGCTACAGCTATAGCATTTAAAATACCTACTAATGCTTCTGTAGCGTTTCCAGTCGGTACTGCTATAACAATATTAAATATAGGTGCCGGATCATGCACAATTAGTGCAGTAACACCAGCTACTACTACAGTATTAAGTGCAGGTGCAACAGCAGCATCACCAACGCTTGCTCAATATAAAACAGCCGTATGCATTAAGACTGCTACCGATGCTTGGTATGTGGTAGGCGGAATTGCTTAATACAATATTCGGCAGTTTATCTAGCGGTGTGGCGGCTTCCACAAATAGTTACGAATCCATAGCAACTACAACAGTAGGCTCAGGTGGAAGTGCAACTGTTACTTTAAGTTCTATACCTGCTACCTATACGCATTTACAAGTTAGGTGTATTGTAAGAAGCACACAAGCGGCGGCTAATTTTGGCGTATTAATGTATTTTAATGGCATAACAACTCAGGCAAGTAATTATTCGGCACACGCTTTAAGAGGTAATGGAAGTTCGGCTTCGGCCTTTGGTGGTACAACTGAGTCAATTCAGTCAGTAGGTGCAGGTGCAAACGCAACAAGCGGAGTGTTTGGTGCTGTTGTTTGGGATATTTTAGATTACACAAATACTAATAAAAATAAAGTGGTACGAGCATTAGGTGGTTACGATAATAACGGCGATGGTATTATTCAATTATCTAGCGGTATGTTGTATTCATCTCAGCCAGTAATTAGTTCAATAACTTTTGCTACTACTGGTAATGATTTTGCTCAATATTCCCAATTCGCCCTATACGGAATTAAGGGGTCATAATGGCATCAACATATGAAAAGATAGCAACTAATACTTTAGGTAGTGCGGCGGCAACAGTTACATTTAGCACAATTAGTGGTGCTTATACTGATTTAGTTTTTATAATTGCTGCTGGTAATTCTACTACTGCAAGTGACCAAATAAGAGCACAATTTAATTCTGACACAGGTAGTAATTATTCTTTTACTCAAATTGTTGGAAATGGAAGTACGGCTACATCTGGTAGGTCAAGTAATAGTACTGCTATGCGTTTTGGGTTTTGTAGTAACAACACAGAAACAAATGCAATAATACAAATACAAAATTATTCAAATACAACAACTTACAAAAGTTCACTGGCTAGAATAAATAATCCTAATGTTAATTTATATGCTGTTGTTAATTTATGGCGCAATACATCTGCTATTACCAACATTTCATTATTTATGGAAAGTGGCGGTAATTTTAATTCAGGCTCAACCTTTACACTCTACGGAATTAAGGCAGCATAATGGCTAATACATATACTTTAATTTCAAGTGTTACAGTAGGGTCAGGCGGTAGTGCCAGTATAGAATTTACTTCTATACCTGCTACTTATACAGATTTATTAGTTAAATTAAGTGGTAGGAGTAGTAGGTCTGCCGCAACAATGGAAGAGTTTGTATTAACTTTCAATAACAATACTTCTAGTTATTCAGAGCGACAGTTACGAGGTGATGGCAGTTCTGTTATATCACAAACTTTTAGCGGTGCATCTATTCAACAATTAGGACAACCTGGTGCTGGGGCAACTGCTAACACCTTTGGTAACTGGGAGTTTTATATCCCTAATTATGCTGGCAGTAATTACAAATCTATATCATTAGATGGTGTTACTGAAAACAATGCTACTCAGGCTTATACTAATTTTGAGGCTGGTTTATGGTCTAATACTGCCGCTATTACTTCAATTAAATTAAGCGCAGGTTCTTATCTTGCAGTTCAATACTCAACCGCTTACCTATATGGAATATCCAACGCATAATGAAAGGAAAAACAATGGCAACTAAAATAATAGTAAATTGCTCAACAGGTGAAACTACTGAGGTGGAATTAACTGCCGAAGAAGTAACCGAGCGTGAGGCTATGGCTATCGCTTACGCAGAGCAGAAGGCCGAAGAAGATGCAGACAAAGCAGCTAAGGTTACAGCTAAAGCCGCACTGCTAACTAAGCTCGGAATAACTGAGGCAGAAGCATCATTACTACTCAGTTAAAACTTACTTCTCATAACGGTTGGAAAGCCTCTAAAGATCCAGCCGAGATAGATATTAAAAGCTATCTAGTACCGGGTACGAAGATTAAATTACGATGCGCTAGCGCCTGCGCTCCCTTATTGATCGGTTTCGCTGCTGAATTTCATAAGTTAATAGAGCCGATAGATGAAGGCGCACTCGACGACTGGGGCTACGCATTTCGCCCTATTCGTGGACAAACTGAAAAGCTTAGTAATCACAGCTCCGGCAGTGCGATCGACCTTAACGCCCCTAAACACCCTTTAAATGTTATAGGCACTTTTCCACCGGAAAAAGTACCAATGATTAAAGCTTTAGCTAAAAAATATGGCCTACGATGGGGCGGCGATTATTTACACCGAAAGGACGAAATGCATTTTGAAATAGATTTAACGCCTGAGAGAGCCTCAGCGTTAATAATCAAGTTAGGACTAAAACATGAAATATAAGCAAATGTTTTTATCATGGCTTAGGGCTTCGCTAGCTTCGGCCGGCGCTTTATACATGGCAGGTACGACAGATCCTAAAATTCTGGCGTATGCACTGCTTTCAGGCTTCGTAGGACCAGCCTTAAAATGGTTAGATATTTCGGCTACAGAATTTGGCCGAACTAAGTAAATGAACGCATCGGACTGGGCTGGCATATTCGTGGCATTTTGCACGATAACAGTGGCCTATGTTAGCTCGATCCGGTGGCTGGTAAAGCATTACCTAGTAGAGCTTAAAGAAAATTCAGGTAGTTCGATGAAAGATGCCGTAAATAGGCTTGAAGAAAAAGTAGAAATTGTGTACGAAATGATGCTACATAGGGATTAATCGCGTGTCGGTCCTTGCTAATTGTCGGTACAAGCCTTTACCCTTCTATTATCGGTAACGTCGGGTTATCGATAGTAAGGGCTAAAATGCAATATATAGAATATGCGGTTTATTTAATGCTGGCCGTATGCGTGGCAAGTTACTTCTACTCCATCGGTTACAAAGATGGAAAGCGTGAGGCGCAATTAAACTCAGCGAAATGGCGTAAGAAGGTGTCTTATGATAACTAAGGCACCGGTAGGTAGGTACTGCGATTACTGCAAGGCTCAATGGGGCAGGCTAAAAGACGACTGGCACCCGAAAGCTAAAGTACAAGCTGTAATAATTTGCATATCTGAAACTCATCTAGGTAAACAAAATGAGCGAGCATACTGCGAAACTCATAGAGCAGATATTTCTACTATGGCAGATGGATCAGTGTGGCCGCTAGTAGATCAGATGGAAACTGGCCGAAAGTTAATGCAGGCGAAAGCAGCAGAAAGGGCGGCTCAAAATGTTTAATATAAA
>Ga0114977_10001295_pt1 | contig 16313 bp, 1 predicted proteins | sample S_130805_MF_Meta_FD_87026 | JGI IMG/M metagenome (GOLD analysis project Ga0114977, IMG submission 87026) | Freshwater microbial communities from Lake Simoncouche, Canada to study carbon cycling - S_130805_MF_MetaG | ecosystem: Environmental > Aquatic > Freshwater > Lake | place: Lake...
CACGAGTTCAACCCAATGCTCGGTCACCGCGGTTGCCGCCTCGGTATCGCTTACCCAGAAATCACCGAAACCCAGGCTCGCGCCATCTTTGAAGCCGCTGCCGCGGTCCAGAAGAAGGGTATCAAGGTGAAGCCTGAAGTCATGGTGCCGCTCGTCGGCTTTAAGCGTGAGCTCGACCTCCAAGTCGAAGTCATCCACCGCGTTGCGGCCGAAGTGCAGAAGGAACAGAAGTGCAAGATCGCCTACTCCGTGGGTACGATGATTGAAGTACCGCGTGGCGCCCTCACTGCCGACGAAATTGCGCACACCGCCGAGTTCTTCAGCTTTGGTACGAACGACCTCACCCAGACTGCGCTGGGCGTTTCCCGTGACGACATGGGTAACTTCCTCAACGCCTACACGGAGAACGAGATCTTCAAGAAGAACCCGTTTGCCACCCTCGACCAGACTGGCGTCGGCCAGCTCATCCAGATGGCCATCGAGAAAGGTCGCAAGACCCGCCCCGACATCAAGCTCGGCATCTGTGGCGAACACGGCGGCGAACCTGAATCCGTTAAGTTCTGCCACCGCGTGGGCTTGAACTACGTCTCCTGCTCGCCTTACCGCGTGCCGGTCGCCCGCCTCGCCGCTGCCCAGGCAGCCATCGAGGAGAAGCGCGCCGCCAAGAAGTAAGCCGTCCGGCGACAGCGGTTACAAAGCCCCGGGCCCTCCCGGGGTTTTTTGTTGGGTGGTAGGGTCAGCACTTGTCTCGAGGGTAGGGTCAGCACTGCGTGCTGACCTAGGAGAGGACTGAGTAAAGAGTACGGATTACGGATTTTAGAGGCAAAGGGGGACCGGAAACCGGAAGCTCGGTCAGCGGGTAGGGTCAGCACTGCGTGCTGACCTAGGAGAATCGAAACGATACAGGCCGACTCCTAGGTCGGCATAGGTGTAAACCCCCATCGGCTCTTGCTTAGTATTAGGTAATTAATTCCCTTTTTGTATGCTTTCGTCTTACCCCAAGGCTCAACGGCACAACCGTGTGCACTTGAACCGCCAGATGCTTTGGGCGGCGGCGCTGTTGAGTCTGACCACGTCGGCCTCAGCGGCGACCTTAACCTGGACGGGCGCCACCGGTGGGACGTGGAGTGACACTAATAATTGGTCAACGACGACGGCTCCAACCAGTATCGATGACCTGGTTATTCTGGGGCCGGCCAATCTCGCAGGGAGCCTCAGCATCGATTTCTCCGCGTCCGCTAGCGTTAACAGCCTAACCTTCACCGATCCGTCGCCGGTGGCTTTGACCAATCAGCTCAGTGCCATGGATCAAGTCCTGACGCTGGGCGCTGGTGGCCTTACCACGGGGGGTGGCGCGGTGACTTTTGGGGATGTCTTGTCCACGCAACGCATCAACCTCGCCTTGGGGGCCAGTCAGACTTGGAACGTGGGTGCAGGCGGGTTGACGGTGCCAGGTGTCCTGAGTGGTGCCGGGTTCGGCCTCACGAAGATGGGCCCGGGGACTTTGACGCTCACTAGTGCCGCCACGAATACCTTTACAGGTGGCCTTACCTTGCGTGCAGGTACGCTGGCGTTGGATTTCGCTAACCTGAGCACCCCGACCAATCTCGTCAGCAATGCCAACGCCCTGACCCTGAACGGCGGGATCTTTTCGGTGCTCGGTAAAAACGTGACCAGCGCGACGAGTGCCCAGACCTTCGCTAGTGCCATTTGGGGCTCGGGCCTGACCCCGCTGGTCTTAAATAAAGGCGGAAGTGCCACGAATTTAACGCTCAGCTTCGGCGCCGTTACTCGGCAGGTTGGTAACACGGTTATTTTTCAGGCGAACACCCCTTGGACCGCCGGCTCCACCTCGTCCGCGGCCGGCGTTGCGCCGACCCATGAAATCGTCAACCTCACCAGCCTGACGGGTAGCGGTGGGACCGTGACCATGCCGGCTGCTGGTAGTTATGTCTACGTGGGTGCCAATACCTTCTGGGGTACCGGGACCTCGACTCGCTATGTCGTGGCGCGTGGAGCTGCCTCCGCCCCTTATCAACTCTCGGGTGGTCCCTTGACCACCGCGTTTGTCTTAACGGGCGGCACGGCCTCGACGGTCTATTCCACTGGGCAGACTACGGCACTCACCCTCAGCGGGGCGGTCAATAACTACGCCTTGATCGTCAACAATACGGCAGCGTGCACAATCGGCTTAGGCGCTAACAAATACACCCTGAACGGCATTCTCGGTATCCATACCGCCTTACTGACGATTTCTTCGGCGAGCACGGGGACCGTCGGTATCGGGGCCGAAAATGAACTGGTCTTCAACATGACGACCACGAGCGGCGTGACGATCTCCGCCCCTATCATCGACAAAGCCTCGAATAACTCGAACCTTACCATGAGCAGTTCGAGCACGGGTAACGTGACGCTATCCGGGGCCAATACTTACAGCGGCATCACGACGCTCAATGGTGGCACGCTGGCGATCACCACCGACGGCGCTAATGGGGCCACCTCATCGCCGCTGGGTGCGGTGCCCGCGACGGCGACGCCCGGTAAGCTCGTATTCAATGGAGGTAAACTGTCCCTGACCCCGACCGCCGCGCTGACCTTCGCTTCCAACCGCGGGATTCAGCTCAATGGGGCAGGCGGGACAATTACGAATACCGCCGCCTTGTCGGTTACGCTCAACCCCATCATCACCGGCGATGGCGCGCTGACGCTGACCGCGTCAAGCTCCACCGGCTCATTCATCGTCGGCGGGGTCAATACATTCACGGGGGGCGCCACTTTAAGCGGTAGCGGCGATGTCATCGCGACGAACAATGCGGCCTTCGGTTCGGTGGGTACCTTGACGCTGAATGGCGCCAAGCTCCGCGGCACCACGGGCTCGACGACCACCTTAGCGAACCCCGTCGTCCTAGCGGCGAATACGACCTTCCCGACGCTCGCCTCGGAGAAGAGCCTAATCTTCACGGGTAATACTCTGCTTGCGGGCGGCACGCGGACGCTGACGGGTTCGTTGGGCACTACGGTGGCGGGGCCCGTGACGGCGTTCACGGGTAACCTCGGCGAAGCGAGCGCGGGCCTGGGTCTGATTAAGGCGGGCACTGGGACCATCGTTCTCTCGGGGACGAGCACTTACACAGGTCCGACTAGCGTCACCGCCGGGCGTTTGCTGATCACCAAGGCAGCCGGGCTCTACAACAGCCAAACCAACCTCTGGACAGACACGAATATCAATGTCGCCAGCGGCGCGACGCTGGCGCTCGGCGTCGGCCCGTCCGGCGCTAGTTTCTCGTCGGCGCATCTCGATGCATTACTGTCCCTCGGGACCGCTTCCACTGGTTTCCAAAGCGGCTCGTTCGTGGGGCTTGATACCTCGGACGGTGATTTCACTTACAGCAGTACCATCGGGGATACCAACGCCGGTCTGAATGTGCTGGGCGTCATCAAGCTCGGGTCTAATCGGCTCGCCTTGGCCGGTGCGAATACCTACACGGGTTGGACGTTGCTCGGCGGAGGCACGCTAGTCGCCCAACACCCCGCCGCCTTTGGTCCCGCCGGCAAGATCATCGCTTACGTGGTCAATTCGGCGGGTGGCACGTCGGGTGCCGCCAGCAGCGGGAATCTTGAGTTTGCCACGGACTCAACCGTCAACGCCTACATCTTGAGCGGTACCTCGGGCTTTGCCACTTCCCTGACCTTGAATCGCCTGACCGATGGCGCGGCCTTCACTCAGGTCATGAGCGAACTCCGCCTAGGCAATAATACTTTTACTTTCAATAAAGGGGCGAAGGTGACTTCGGGGGTGCCCTCGGTATCCTTTAGCCTCGTGAACCTCTCCGGCGGGGCGGCGGGCACGTCGACGCTCATCCCGACCGATACCACGATCGCTTTGGTCGGACCTGTGAACATTGGCTCGAACAACGCCGCCAAGACACTCGCGCTGGATGGCAATACCGTGGGCAATACGATTTCGGGGGACGTCACGGACGGGATTAACGTTTTGTCGCTGACCAAAAGCGGTACGAGCACGTGGGCGCTCTCGGGCAACAATAGCTATACCGGCGTCACGACCGTCAATGCCGGCACGTTGGTGCTGGGTGGGACGAATGTCGGCGGCGGGGTCACGGCCATCGTCGGCGGCACCTTGCAGGCTAGTGCCGATGGAGCGCTTAACCCCAATTCGGCATTGACGCTCACTGACGCGGCGACGGCGGTCTTGGACCTTAATGGCACGACCAATGCAATCGGCGCGCTCGCGGGCGGTGGCGCTGTGGGCGGTAATATCACGCTCGGTGCCGGCACTTTGACGATCGGGGGGTTGAATACTTCGACGACTTATGCTGGTGCTATCACAGGCTCCGGTAGCCTCGTTAAAGCTGGTACAGGCACGCTCACTTTAAGCGCCAACCACACGTACGCTGGCCCGACGCTGGTCACCGCCGGTTCCCTCGAAGTTAACGGCGCTCTCGCCAGCACTAATGTCACCGTGAGTGCCGATGCGACCTTGGGTGGCATCGGGACTCTTGTGGCTGCGACCATCAATAGCGGGGGTAACCTTTCGCCTGCGACCGCCACCACTGCTGGCACCCAGACTTTCGGTTCGCTGTGGCTGAAAGATGGCGCTCGCCTCTCCTTCGAATGTGGACTGACAACGGACCTTGTCTCCGTAACTACCGCAAATGGCCTGACCATTGACGGTGGTGTGATCAGCCTTTTTGCGACCGGTGGCCTGACGCCTTTAAGTAGCAACGGTACCTACACACTATTCACCTATGCGACCGCTTTCAACGGCGCCGCCAATAAGCTGAGTATCCTGAATTCTGTCGCGGGGAAGACATATAGCCTGAGTGATACCGGAACGGCCTTGCAGATCGTGGTGGGGACAGCGACGACTTCGGACTGGAACGGCGCGCTCGGGGATGGCCTATGGAGTTCAGGCGGCGCAGGCGGTAATTGGACAGACGCCGCGGTCCCCAATGGGCTCGGGGCGGTCATTAATTTTGGGTTGAACGCCTTGGCGGCTACCGCCGTCACGCTCGGCGGTCCCCGGACGGTCGGGACGATTTCATTTAATAACGCCAACGCCTTCACACTGGGGACCAACGCTGATGTTCTTACGCTGGACAACGGCATCGCCTCGGCCGCCCTGGCGGTGGTCCTCGGCGATCACCTCATCAATGCCCCCGTGCGACTCAATGGCCCTGCGAACCTTGCCCCAGTAGCTGGCACCAGCCTCACGCTCGCCGGCATCGTCAGCGGCCTAGGCAAATCGCTGAGTATGGTCGGTGCCGGCACCGCCACGCTGAGCGCGGCGAATTCCTATTCGGGTGGGACCGTCCTGGCTGCAGGCAAACTCAACCTTGCGCACGATGGAAGTTTGGGGGCCGGGCTTGTCACGCTCGCGGGCGGGACCTTGGACGCGGTGGCTGGCGTTCGTACGCTCGCTGCGAATAATTCTATTCAGGTGACCGGCGACTTCACTTTTGCCGGCACGAATAACCTTAACCTGGGAACGGGTACGGTCACGATTCCGGTCGTAAAAACCCTCTCGGTCACTGCCAGCACCCTCACCATCGGTGGTCCAGTGGCCGGCAACGGCCTGACCAAAGCGGGTAACGGCACCTTAGAGTTATTAGGTAATAACACTTTCACCGGGCCCTTGACGCTGGCGGCCAGCGGTGGGTTGACTGTCCTGTCAGGTAATAACAGCGCACGCCCAGCGGCGGCCACCGCCCTTACCGTCGTGGGTAATGGAGCTAAGCTTCAGTTGCAGGCGAATACGGCGAACACAGTGGCCGGAATCTCCACTGCGCTCTCGGCGGAAACCACGGGTAACGTTAAGCCGCTTTCTCTTTTGGACGGTAGTACTCTCCAACTGCGCAGTGATACGTCGGTCACCTTCGCGGGTGCCAACAACCTAGGTGGTCTCGGCGTCGTCGCGGCGACCCTTGATGTCGGCCAAGCTTCCTCAGCAGGCGTTGGCCGCACCCTCACGCTTGCGCCTGCCGGCTTCCCGGTTTCTGGCGCTACAGTAAACGTCTCGGGAGCCAATAGCTACACCCTTAGTTTGCCGGTCATTAGTGGAGTCGGTGCCTTTACTAATACGTTTAATCCGACCACGGCCAACCTGTTGATCGGAAATTATAGTGGGACCGCGGCCACCACCCTAGTTTTGAGCGGCACGCATACCGCTAATCGCGTCACCGGCGTCATCAGCAATGGCAGTGGCACCGCTACTGTCCACAAGACGGGGCCAGGCACTTGGGAACTCCAAGGCTTGAACACATACACGGGCACCACGGTCGTACGCGAGGGGACGCTGATTCTCTCGGGCGCGCGTGTCGGGACCGCCCTAAGCGGACAAATCAACGTCAGCGACACGGCCGGCCTCAGCGCGACCCTCAATATCGTCGACGGTACCTACTCCCTCGCCAGTGCGATGAACATCGGTAACGCCCCGACCACGGCGGCGACGGGGACCGTGAATCAGACGGGCGGGGCTATCATCTTCACGAGCACGTCGGGCAATCAAGTCCTAGTCGGGCAGGGGACCGTCGGTAATCAAGGTATCTATAATCTGAGTGGCGGAAGCATCACGACGATTGCGACCACGACCCGCGGGGTGATGTTGGGGGTAAATGGCGGCGGCACTTCCTCTGGCACTTTTAACCTCAGCGGCACGGGCGCTTTGAATATGAATAGTGCCGGCGGGGCGAACGGTAACGCGATCCTACAGATCGGTCGTTCCGACGCGGTGGCCAGCAGTTGTACCGCGCTGTTCAACCAAACCGGTGGGACCGCGAACATCGGGATCCTGACGATGGGTGGCGGGGCCTCCGCCGGTTCGACGGGCGTAGTCTCGACGTTGAATATTACGGGCGGCTATTTCTGGGCCAACTCTTTCACTTTGCTTGCAGCAGGTGCGACCAACACGGCGACCATCAATATCGGCGGCACGGCTCTCGTCCATTTACCGGCGTTCCCCACGCTTCGCGGGGCCGGCTCCACAGCCACTTTGAATTTCGATGGCGGCACGCTCCGCCCGACCGTGTCGAGCGCGGCTTATCTATCGGGCCTGACGAGTGCCTTCATTAAGGCGGGCGGGGCACGTTTTGAAACGAACGCTAATGACATCACGATCGCCCAGCGTTTATTGACGGATGCGACCTCTTTGGGGGGTGGCCTGACCAAGGACGGATTTGGGACGTTGACCTTGACCGGCAATAACACCTTTACAGGCCGCGTGAATGTCAATGGTGGGGTCTTGGCGATTAATACTGACGCCGCCTTGGGTGCCGTGCCATCGGTTGCTACGCTGGACCAAATCGTCTTGGGGGGTGGCACGTTGCAGGCGACCGTGGACACGGTCCTGGCGGCGAATCGCGGGATTACCTTGGCCGTTAATGCTGTTGGCAAACTCTCGACGGCGACCGGCACCACCTTCGCGATCAACGGAAAGATCACCCATGGCGCCGGCGTCGGTACGGTGAACTTGGCGTTGGGCTCCGCCAATAGTGGGACCATTGTTCTGAGTGGGGCTAATACTTTCACGGGTACGACGGACCTGTTCGGTGGCACGACTGTCATGGGAACGATTGCCGCGTTCGGGACCTCTTCGGTCAATGTGTGGGCCGGTGCTAACCTGGACCTTAACCACCTGAACCCAACAGTTCTGCCGATTACGCTGGCGGGTGGTGGTTTACTCAAGACCACCACGTATACGGGGGCGGTGACTTTTCTGGCGAATTCCTTGGACGCTACCGCGCTGAGCTTGGCCGGCCCGACCACGAAGGTCCGGGTTATTGCAGGTCAGACGGTCGACCTCACCGGAGAAACGCGACCGATTGAATTTAATGGCGGCACGCTCACGGGTTTGACGGCTTTTGCTGGTAATTTGATTGTGAAGGCGACGCTCGACGCCGCGGCGGGGAGTATCTCAGGTGGTGCGGTCACGCTCGATGGCGGCATCATCAATCTGCAGGGCTTAGCCTCGCAGAAGGCCCTGACCTATATCGCGGGGGAACTGTCGAATGCGGCCAACTACACGGGTGCCATCGATGTCCTTGGTACGGTCTCCATCGCTGCGGGCACGCTCGGCAATGGGGTTATCCAGGTCGGCGCGGGCGATACGGTCACGGCTTCGAACAACGGCCTGAGTAATGCCATCGCTATCACTGGCGGCGCGTTCGACTTCAACGGTAAGGCGGTTACTTCCAGTGTGGCTTACACGAATGGCACGCTCGCCAACGCCTCGGGTCTGAGCGGCGAGGTCACCTTGGCCTACGCTGGTTCCAAGACCATGATTGCGGGCTCCCTCGGTACCGGCCGCGTGATCATCCCGGCGGGTGCAACCCTCGACTTCGGGGCGGGCTTCAGCAACGCCGTCCGCAATACGGGAGGCGCCGTGTCTAATGGTGCCAACTACACGGGTACGCTGACCTACGCGGGTGGCCAGTCCGTCACCGTCTCCGCTGATCAGGTGGCCAAGTTAGTCTTCGAGTCGGGAACGTCCGCTAAGGGGTCTGGCACGCTCACGAGCCTCGGCTTTGGTGGCGGCTCGGCCTATACGATGACGATGAAGGACGGTGCCGGTGCTGCTGGGGTCGGCTTCGACTCCGTCACCGTCACGGGTACGCTCAACCTCTCCGCGCTGTCTTCAGCCAACCGACTGACCTTGAATATGGTTTCGCTCGATGGTGCTAATACGGTTGGCGGAAACCTCGCTAACCAGACCTTCGCTTGGAACAGCCCGAAGAACTTCACGCTCTTCACGTACGGCGCTCTCACCTTGGGGAATGGCGTCACGAATGTGGCCGATCTCTTCACGGTCAACTACGCCAACTTTAAGGATAAGGATGGCGTCTCAGCCCAGGCCGATTGGTTCACGGTCTCGAACGACGCGGCCGCCGGGGCGATTATCCTGACGGCCATCCCTGAGCCGTCGACCTACGGACTGGGCCTTGCTGGCCTAGCCTTGGCCCTTGCCGCCTTCCGCCGTCGTAAGAGCCTGTCTGCCGCTTGAGGGTAGGGTCAGCACTGCGTGCTAGGGTCCGGCTGCCGCCTGTATCGGGTAGGGTCAGCACTGCGTGCTGACCTAGGGGGATAGGAAAGGCAGGCTAGGGTCAGCACCGCGTGCTGACCTAGGAGAGTACAGAGGACGGATTTTAGAGGTAAAGGGGGTACGAAAGGAGACAGGCTAGGACAGCACGTGGTGCCGCTCCCTACCCGATGTAGCTCCTGCCATGAGACAGCCCCTTGATTTTTATATAAAATCATAAATCGCTCATATAAATCATAAAATAGAAATTGGCCTGCGGGTTTTTAGGCACGGGGTTATACCCAAGAGACACGCTGTCTCAGGGTTATTCACACTTATTTCACAGGTTATTTGCTCATAAGTCTGCGGGTAAGTACGGGTTTAAACCGTTGTGTGCGTCGGCCTGATTGATTGAATTAAATCATTCTTATTACCCCTAATAAGTAAGACCCAGTCCGTCGGCATACGCCCTCGGTCCGTTTGTGTTTACTCCTCGTTTCACGATTGCGTCATACTCTTCCCTTTTCCGTCACCACCCTTCCTCAGCTTTCCCCTTTTTCACTCCAATATTTTATTCCCATGAAACTTAGTCGTCAGCGTAAGCTTATTTCCCGTGCCTGCCTCATGGCCGCGGCCTCCCTCCTCGCCGCCGTGCCCACGGTGCGAGCCGCCAACGTGTTCTTCGATCAGAACGCGGCCACCATCGGTACCGGCGGTACCGGCGCCTGGGACACGACGTCGACCTTCTGGGTCAACGCTGGCACCGGCACTACGATTCCTGGCAACGTCGCTGGCGCTGCGTACACGTTCACCAATGCGGACACGGCTTATTTCATCGGCCAAAGCGGTACGATCACGCTCAGCACCGTTAGCATTACCGCCACCGGCGGCGCCTCTGGGCAGGCGGTCATCACGACGGCGCTTACCACTGGCTTGGCGGTCGGCATGACCGTCACGGGCACCGGCATTCCTGCGGGAGCCACGGTCACCGCAATCACGGCCAACGTCAGTTTCACCATCAGCTCCAACCTGACCGCCACGGCTGCAGGTACGGTGAGCGCCGGCGGCATCACGCTGAACGGTCTCTACGACAGCACGCAGGGCATGACAATCGCGGGCGCCCAACCACTGACGTTGGCGGGTTCTACGCCGACGATCACGAACACCGGCTCGGCCGTCACGACGATCAGCGCTAACCTAGCGGGCACCGTCGGTTTAACCAAGGCGGGCACGGGTATTTTGGCCCTCGCGGGGACGAACACGATCTCGGGTGCCATCAACCTCCAGCAGGGGGTTATCTCGCTCAACTCGGCCACGGCCTTGGGCACGTCGTCCCTCACGATTGGTGGCTCCGGCTACGCGGTTGGCCTCGATGGCGCTGGTACAACCCTGACCTCTACGGGCGGAATTACCGTCGGTAGCGACTTCACATTCATCGGCACAAATTCACTCAACACCGGTACGGGTGCGGTGACCCTTGCGGCCAACCGCACGGTCCAGGTCGGCATGAACGCCCAGACCACGGGGGCACTCACCATTGGTGGCGTCATCTCCGGCGCCGGTGCGTTGACCAAGACTGGTCCTGGCTCGCTGACCTTGTCGGGCGCGAATAGCTACACGGGCGGCACGATTCTCAATGCGGGTTCGTTGACGCTCTCGGGTGCGAACACGACTTCTGGTGCGACGACCGTCAACGGCGGCCGTCTCTTCCTCGGTAACGCCGCGGCGCTCGGCACGGGCGCGCTCAATCTGAACGGCGGTCTCGTCGATGCGGTGACCGCAGCACAGACGCTGACGTCGACGGGTGCGATTAACTTTAACGGTGACTTCGTCTACGGCGGGAACTTCGCCCTGACCACGGCAGCGGGTGCGAACATCGTCGTTGGCGCTAACTCGACCATCAAGACTTACGGCACCGGCGCCACGACTTCGCTCACGCTCGGTGGCGTCATCTCTGGTGCTGGTTTCGGTCTGACCAAGACGGGAACGGGCGCACTGGTTGCCTCTAATGCCAATACCTTTAACGGCGGCGTGACCCTCGTCGATGGTCGTCTCACGGTCGGCAATGGTGCCGCGCTCGGCACGGGTGCGCTGACCTTCGCTGGTGGTTCCTTGGATGCATCGGTAGCGGCCCTGACGGTCGCGAACGCCCTCACTCTCTCCGCCGATGCGAACTTCCTCGGAACGAACGCCCTAACGTTGTCGGGTAATGCTTCGCTCGGTGCCGGCAACCGCGCCGTCAACGCTGCCGCCAATACGCTCACCCTCAGCGGGGTGGTCAGCGGCAACGCTTTCACGAAGACTGGTCTCGGTACCGTCGTCCTCAGCGGTACGAACACCTACACGGGTGGCACGACCGTTCGTCAAGGTACGCTCACTGCGGGTAACACCGCCGCCTTCGGCACGGGTGCCATCCTCGTCGCCTCTACGGGTACGCTCGACCTCTCCACGCAGACCATCACCAACACGGTGAACCTCTTTGGTGGCACGCTCGCCGCGACGGGTGGTTCGACCAATCTGTCCGCTTCCCTCTTGAGCGCTGGTAGCTTCGGGACGATCACGGCCATCCTTTCTGGCTCGGGCACACTGACGCAGTCTTCCTGGTTAACACCGCTCAATACGAATAGTTCGCTGACGCTCACCGCGGCGAATACTTATACCGACGGCACTAATCTTTCGGCCGGCACTTTAGTTCTTAGTAATAATGCCGCACTCGGCACCGGTGCGCTCACCGCTACTGGTGGTTTACTCAACGTCACAACTTCGCTCACGATTGCGAATGCGACGACAATCAGTGGCGCGGTTGGCTTCACTGGCTCGGCTCCTCTGACGACTTCTGGTACCGTTACTTTGGGTGGCGCTACGTCCCTCTTCTCCGCTACAGGGGTCGTTTCCAATACTACCACGGGGGGCACCTCGGGTACCGCCATCATTACCACGGCTAGCACCACGGGCCTGGTTGTGGGACAAACTGTCTCGGGAACGGGTATTCCGGCTGGTTCCGTCATCACGGCCATCGCTCCGGGTGTCAGCTTTACTATTAGCAATAATTTGACGGCGACCGTTGGAGCAACCGTTTCTGCTTATAACGCCTTGACCATCAATGGCATAGTGATCGGAAGCAACGTTTTGACCCTCAATGGCCCTGGTTTGACCGTTTTAGGCGGTACTAATACTAATAGCGGTGGAGTCGTCGTCGCCTCGGGTATCACCCGTTTGACCAATGCGGCCGGCCTGGGGACTGCGGCCGCCACGGTTAAGGGTAATTCCACGGCGGCGGGTACTTTGGATATCGGCGGTAAGGCCGTCACCAATGCCCTGACCTTCACGGGCGGCACGTTGACTGATACCACGGGCGGCGCTGGCTCGGTCACCGGCAACGTCCTGGTCGACAACCTCATTGCGAGCACCTCTTTCTCTGCGAAGCTCAGCGGCACAGCGACGCTTACTAAGAACAACGTCGGCAGCTTGGCCCTCAATGGCTTCACCGACTTCTCGGGTGGCACGACGATCAATGGTGGCGCGGTCACCGCAGGTACCAATCAGGCCATCGGTACCGGCGCCGTCACAATCAAGCTCGGCTCGCTCGATCTCGTCACCTTTACCGCGCCCAATACATTCAACCTCGCTGGGGGCACGCTCGCGGCCACGGGTGGTACGACCAATCTCCCCGTCACCCAGATCGGTGCGAGCAGCTTCGGGGTGATTTCCGGTATCCTTTCGGGTACCGGCTCGCTGACGGTCAACACCTCGAACCTCCTCACGCTCTCGGGCGCTAACACCTTCACGGGCACGTCGAATGTGCTGACCGCAGGTACGTTGAACCTCAACAACGCCGCTGCCCTTGGTGCGGCTACCGCTAGCTGGACCTTGAACGGTGGTTCGCTCGATAATACTTCCGCTGCCGCCATCACGACCGGCGCCAATCCGCTTACCTTGGGTGGTAACGTTGGCTTCACGGGTACGCAGAGCCTCAACCTCGCGGGTACGGTCGCCTTCACCGCGAACCGCTCCCTCAGCGTCCTCCAGAATACCCTGACCCTTTCGGGCATCGTCTCTGGCGGCTTCTCCTTAACCAAGAATGGCTTTGGTAACTTGGCCCTTTCGGCCGCCAATACCTACAGTGGTGGCACTGTCATTAACGCTGGCGTCGCGACGGCTGGAAATGCGGCCGCCTTCGGTACGGGTTCCATCACCGTCAACGGCATCAACGCCCAGATCACCAATGTCTTCACGGGCGGTACCGTGGCCAACGCGTCTTCGGGTATGGGCGGAACGCTCGACCTCGCGGCCCTGACGCCGACCAACTCCATCATCCTCGCCGGTGGTGCCCTCACTGGCACCGCGATCAATCCTACCAACGTCTCCGGTTACGGTTTCATTCAGGGTGCGATGACGGGTGCGGGTGTCTTGACGGTGAACACCGCGGGTGCCCTCACGATTTATGCGGGGCAGGCCTTCACGGGCGGCACGACGTTGACCGCGGGCACGCTGAACCTGATGAATGCAACGTCAGCGGGTACGGGCACGTTAATCCTGAATGGTGGTACCCTCGATAATTCGACCACTGGCGGCATCACGGTGGCGAATGCGGTCACCCTCGGTGGCAATATAATCTTCCAAGGCACGCAGTCACTGCAGTTGTCCGGTGCGATGACCATCGGCGCTAACCGAACGATCACTTCTAATGCCGGCTGGCAAGGTATCGGTTCGGGTAACACCACGTTAACGGGCACGTTGACCAAGGCTGGTTCCGGTTGGTTGGCTCTCAGTGGCTTGGCGAACAGCGGGGCAGGCGGCATCAACGTCACGGGTGGTACGCTCGATACCAATACGGGAGCCATCACGGCGCCTTCCTTTGGTACTGGTGCGGTGGCGATTTCTGCCGGTGCGAACGTCCTCATTCGCTCGACCCCGGCGGCTGATAACACGGTTGCGAACGCTTTTAGCGGCGCGGGTAACCTCTACGTGTCTCCGCGCGCTGGGGGGGGGTCTGCACTGACGTTGTCCGGCGATCTGTCCGCTTTCACGGGCTTCCTCTCCGTGGGCGCCGCCAACGGTAACGGTAAGGTCCTCCTGCCGACCACGCTCAATTCGGCCGCGCTCATCCGCATGGAGTCGGGTGCGACCATCTACCAAGGTTCCGGTACCTTTGCGAATACGATTCAGCTCCTTGGGGGCGCAACGGGTGAAGCTTACGGACAGATCCGTAGCGACGGCGCTACCTTCAGTGGTCCGCTCATCTTACTGGCGAGTTCAACCATCGGGAACCAGTCCGGGAACGCCAGCGCCTTCACGGGCCCGATTGTCGGAAACTTTGCGCTCACCCGTCAAGGTACGAACGCGGCGAATACGGTCACCCTCTCCGGTAACAATACCTTCACGGGTGGCCTAACTATCTCAGGCTCTGGCACGACCTCCTTCGGTAACGCCAACGCCGCGGGTTCGGGCACGCTCAACCTGAGCGTCACTGGCGCCGTTGGTACGGTCGGGGCGAATCTCGCCACGTTTAACTTAGGCGGCCTCGCCGGCGTCACTGGCGCCGTCTTCAGTAACAACTCGACTGTCGCATCGCTGACGGCCACGGGCGGTTTGAATGGTACGAACCGGGTCTTCGTGTCCGCGCTCGGTTCCGCCGCCGTTGGCCAGCCGATCAATGGTACTGGCATCCTGGCCGGCACCCGCATTGCTTCCATCATCGGCTCGACCCCGAGCCTCGCCGCCCTCGGCGGTGACAGCGGTTCCAGCTTCGTTTTCGCGTCCAGCACCACCGGCTTCTTGGTCGGCATGCCGGTCACCGGCACGGGCGTCGCCAGCGGCGCCAAGGTGACCGCCTTCGTCGCGGCCCCGACGGTTTCCTCCATCGTGGGCGAGAGTGGTTCTTCCTTCGTCTTCACATCCGCGACCACCGGCCTCCAAGTCGGCATGCCAGTCGCCGGCACGGGCGTCGCCACGGGCGCCAAGGTGACCGCGCTCGCCGCGGCTCCGACGGTTTCCATCATCTTGGGCGACAGCGGTTCTTCCTTAGTCTTCGCAACTGCAATCACCGGCCTCCAGGTCGGCATGCCAGTCGCCGGCACAGGTGTCGCCACGGGTGCTAAGGTGACCGCGCTCGCCGCCGCCCCGACGGTTTCGTCCATCGTGGGTGAGGCCAGCTCTTCCTTAGTCTTTGCGTCCGCCACCACGGGTCTTGTGGTCGGCATGCCAGTCGCCGGCACGGGCGTCGCCACGGGCGCTACTGTGACCGCGCTCGCCGCTGCACCGACTCTCGCCATCGACCCAGCGGGCGCCCTCACGGGTGCGACCGACGTCCCCGTCGTTTCCGCCTTAGGCCTTCGGGTCGGTATGCCCGTGACCGGTGCCGCCCTTTCGGCTGGGACTAAAATTATCGCGATCGTCGGCAATGTCGTGACCCTCAGCTCCGCCACGATTGCCGACCTGACTGGTGCAGACACTTTGGCTGGTTCGGCCTACGCAACGCTCTCCGCGGCCAATACCGGCGCGGCTTCTGGCAACCTCGCGGGCACCGCTTACGCGACGCTCTCCGCCGCCAATACGGGCGCAGCTTCGGGCAACCTCGCGGGCACCGCTTACGCGACGCTCTCCGCCGCCAATACGGGCGCGGCTTCGGGTGATCTCGCGGGTACCAGCTATGCGACGCTCTCCGCCGCCAATACGGGTGCCGTGTCTGGCTCAATCGCTGGTTCGGCCTATGTCACCCTCAGCGGTAACCTCACGGCCGACGCCGCAGGGGTCGCGACCGTCAGCGGCAACGCGGCCGTTGGTTCGAACAACGCTAATACATCCTTTGCGGGCGTCATCAGCGGCGCCGGCACTCTCACCAAGGTCGGTACGGGCACGCAGACCCTCTCGGGTCTCAATACCTTCACGGGTGGCCTCGACCTGAACGCGGGCGGCGTGACTCTAGATTTCACCACGAACGCTGCGAACATCCTCGCCAGCACGGGTTCGGTGAACCTCAACGGCGGCACGTTGACGCTGCTCGGTAAGTCGGCTGCGACCGACACCCAAACCATCACGGGGGCTGGCCTCCTCACCGTGGCGACGGGCGGGAGTAAGCTGGTCTTTAATCAGAACAGTGCCACAGGGCTCCTGCTCACGGTCGGTAATCTCGCCCGTAATGCGGGTGCGACGCTCGATATTAGCCAGACGGGTACGCCGAGTGCCGCGAACGGCCTGGTCATCTCGAATGCCAATGTGAACGGTATCCTTGGCGCATGGGCCACGGTCGGCGGCGCCAATTGGGCCGTCGCTAACACGG
>Ga0114977_10001296_pt1 | contig 16302 bp, 13 predicted proteins | sample S_130805_MF_Meta_FD_87026 | JGI IMG/M metagenome (GOLD analysis project Ga0114977, IMG submission 87026) | Freshwater microbial communities from Lake Simoncouche, Canada to study carbon cycling - S_130805_MF_MetaG | ecosystem: Environmental > Aquatic > Freshwater > Lake | place: Lake...
CGATGGTTGAAGCGGCAGTTGCAGCAGTTCCAGGACTCGTTGCAGGAGACACCGAAATTCATATGGGCGGGCCGAGTTACACCGTTGACACATTGCGTTCATTGCGTCAGCAAAATGCCGAATACGTCAATGCGACATTTTTTACGATCTTGGGCGATGACGCTGCCGCTGGTGTTCCGACTTGGGAACGTTTTCAAGAATTGACCGAACTGACACAATTGGTTGTTGTCGATCGACCAGGCGCGCCGGTTGTGCTGTCGCCCGATATTGATTGGATTCGTGTAGAGGTTCCGCGACTCGATGTGTCGAGTACCGACCTTCGATCGCGCTTTACCGATGGCCGTCCGCTTGACTATCTCGTGACACAACCAGTTCTCGGAGTGATTCGCGAACGTTCGTTGTACTCATCACCGATTGGAGCCCAAACATGACCACGTTGAAACAACGCCGTCGTCGTCAGACCTGGGTCGCATTTGGTGCAGGCGTTTTGGTGTTGGCGCTATTGCCTGTTTCGGTTGTCGTTGCATGGCGCGCAATTCGTGACTCAAAAGCTGCGCAAGAAGTTGTGGCTCTGCCATCACGTGAATTGCCGACGACTCCGACTGCAATTTTGGCGGTCACCGATGAACAAAACTTTTTGACGTCATTGAGCATTGTCGCGTTAACACCTGAAGGTGCTGGCGGAACGGTCATGATCGTGCCCGTTGGATTAATGCTGCCTGGTCAGCCAGCTGGTCAACCAAAGCGTTTGGCCGATGTGTACGGATCTGACGGAGTTGACGCCCTGAAGGCCGCAGTTGAAAGTGTGACAAACAGTCAGATTGATTTGATAGCGGTCAATGGTGTCGACGCAACGGCTGAACTGATTGCTCGCGCTGGTACAACATCGCCGACTTATGCCGCCGATGTCACCGATACTGAAACCGATGCAACGCGAATCGTTGCTGCGGCGGGTGCGAATGAATTAACGCCTATTCAAGCTGCGCAAGTATTGGCGTCGCGTGACGTGGCCCAGATTGAATCGGCACGCTTGCCAAATGTAAAAGCGACATGGGACGCGATCGTTGCGTCAATTGGCGCCGGCGTTATTGGTGCAGTGCCAGCCGCCGTCATTGTGGATGTCGGAGCACAAACTCCGACTGACATGCCAACGTTTATGTCGGCTCTTTTTTCTGGCCCGATCAAAGTTTGGCAGTTTGGATTCGAGCGATTAATTGACGCCGAGCAAAATCCACAAGACATTGATGTTTATGGTTTCAACGCCGGCGAACTTGTCATGGTGATGGCCAGTGTCGCTCCCAGTGCAATGGTTGCAGTGTTCCCAACACTGAGTGTGCAAATTGATAGTCCGTTCGCCGATATTGCAGTCACTCAAGATGCGACGTTCCGGATGTTGTATATGGGAACGAATGTGATTCTCGTGCGTCAAATCACGTCAACACCACCACCGATCACAGTCATTAAGTATTCCGATGAAATGGACCGTGCAATGGCCGAACCATTGACAACCATGTTCGGTGAAATTGTTTTTGAAAAAGCAACAGAGCGTGTAGAAGGAATCGATGTCCAAGTCATTCTTGGTGATTCATTCGTCAACTTCTTAGCGACCGGAGCAAAGCCGGATCCAAATGTCAATCCGGAAGATTTGGCCGCAAATGCGACTGACGCTCCAACAACAGAAACGACCCCGTAATGGCCGATGAATCAAAGTCCAAAGATGTCAACAGCGAACCGTTGGCTAAACCTGACACTCTTGAATTGGCATTTGTTGCTGCTCGTGCTGCTGACGACAAACAGGCAACGAACACAATCGTGTTGGCAGTCGGCAATGTGCTGACGATCACCGAACTCTTTGTAGTGACTGGTGCATCGAACCCGCGTCTAGTGCGTGCTGTTGCCGGCGAGATTGAAGACCGAATTCGCGAAGTGTGGGGTCGTTCACCAGGCCGAACCGAAGGTCACCGCGAGCAATCGTGGGTCTTGCTCGATTACGGCGATGTGATTGTGCACGTGTTCTTGGATGAAACCCGTGAGTTCTACGAGATCGAGCGACTGTACAAAGACGTGCCGCGCATCGACTGGCGAGCCTGAGACTTTGCGTCTCCCGCACGCAGTAGGGAAGTAGCTGCGGGGAAGTCGCCGTTTGAGGTTTTGGCAGGGTGCTCGTGGTTGGTATCGTGCCTATGTCCCGTATGGGGCTGTAGCTCAGTTGGCAGAGCGCTTGCATGGCATGCAAGAGGTCAGGGGTTCAATTCCCCTCAGCTCCACAAGTAACCATTCGATCCGGTCGGCTCGAGTGGCAGGTTTCCTCAGTTTTGCCAGACCAGATCGGGGTTGAATCATGAGTTCTCCTCGGCCCACATTTTTCGGACTGCAAGACAAAGCCCGCCGTAAATCAATTTGGCTCTTAGGTGCATCATTCTTGTTGCTCTGGTTCGCTGCAAACGTAGTCGCGTTCATTGGATATGTCGGCAATACCAATTGCACCTACGACTCCTATGGATACGAAACCTGTGATTCGTCGTTCGTCATGAATTACCAGGTGTTGGCGATTACTGCAGTCATTGTTGTGGTGTACCTGTTTATTGCCTACATGGTGTCGGGCAAGGCGGCGTTGTCGTTAGCTGGAGCGAAACTGGCCGATGGCCCCGAGTATCAGCGACTACGCAATGTCGTTGAAGAAATGGCAACTGCAGCTGGTGTGCCTGTGCCCAAGACATACATCGTTGATGACCCGTCTCCGAATGCGTTTGCTACTGGACGTAATCCTGAGCATGCGGCGGTCACGGTGACTCGAGGATTGCTTGAGTCAATGAATCGAGCTGAACTCACTGGTGTCGTCGCCCACGAGATCGGCCACATCAAGAATCGTGATATTGCAGTGACCACGCTTGCGGTATTGACAGTTGGTGCGATTGCAGTTCTGGCCGATCTTTCAATGCGGATTGCTTTTGTGGTGATGTCGACGGGACGCCGCGGAAATTCAAAAGAAGCCGGCGCTCGCGCTGGCGTTGCGCTGATTGCATTTTTAATCAGTTTCGTTCTGTACATCTTTGCGTTGCCCGCAGCACTCATTTTGCGCGCTGCACTATCGCGTCAACGCGAAACCCTTGCTGACGCATCGGCAGTGCAGTACACACGCGATCCATCTGGCTTGCGGTCGGCACTCGAAAAACTTGAGGCTGATACAACATCGCCGGCGCATGTTTCTACCGCGACAGCGCACTTGTGGATTGATCATCCCAAACCAGCTCGCGCTGTGCAACGCGGAATGTTGTCTGGTTTGTTAGATACGCATCCGCCAATCGCTCAACGCATCGCCATTCTTCGTCAGATGGAAGGCCTTGGTCCAACTACCTCAGTCTGAAGATTCAAGGCGCAGTAGCGACGTATGAGTACGTGTTGTGCAGATCGTCGCCAAGCACTTGAGCGTCTTCGGCTCGTGTTTCGACAACGAATTCCTCGGTGAGCGTCTTGTAGTCGTACGTCCAACCGTCGGGAAGTTGTAGGCGATCAGCAAGAGTTAACAAGTCTGTTTCAGTGAGCGCTGGGTCAATCTGCTGGCTCCAACTCTGCATCACGTAAGTCTTTCCTTCGGCGTCATGCATCATGTAGACGGTGGTGCCGGCATTGAAGGTGAATGCAGCTTTGCGATTCACGGCATGTGGGCTGTAGGGGATCAACAAATCGGCAGGATTAGTGCCGACGAAGACACTTGCGTAACGATTCATTTCCATTCCGCCAAAACTCTTCTTGAAGACCTCGGTCATATCTGACTTCACAACTGAGTCCATGGCCCAGTAGCGCGGTCCATTTGCTGATGCAAAGACCACGCCTTCGTCGGTGGCGACAGCAGCAGTGTCAATGGCTTTCCATTGATCGTCGGGGCAATCATTCAGGGGATAGGTGTTGAACACTTCAGCGTGAATTCCATCTTCTTGAAGATTGAGTAAAAGGATTTCGCAGTAACGCTTGCCGTGCATGTTGGCCGCCGCTGGGTTAGTCGTGCTTGTTGCCAGGGCTTCGGTCGAGGCCACTTCGGTTGTGGGGGCCTCGGTCACGGTTGATTCAGGCGTTGTCGAGTTGTTGCCAGATCCACACGAGGCGAGGAACACGAGGTAAACGGGGATCAGAAGCGACTTCTTTGACATGAATTTATTTGACATAGATAATGACACTAGTTGATGTTGGGGTACAAAAAAGGGCGGGTGCTTGCGCACCCGCCCTTTCTTTTAGTGCTTGCCTAGATCAGGCGATTCCCCACAACGCGAGGAACTGGTCGGCGTAGCCTTCAGGTCCCTTCCAGTTGCTGAGTTCGCTGCTGTCAATGATTTCCTGAGCAACAGCTGCGTCGTCGAGGATGAAGCTCGGAAGAACTTCACCAGCGGCACGCTCGGTGTACTCGTCACCAAGTGCGTCGAGGATCATGGCGTGAGCCATCAACCAAGCCGAGTAGGCCTTGGGGTTTGAGGTCCATGCCTTGTGGGTTCCATCAACAATTTCGGTCAAGCCGGTCTTGTCGAAGTCAACGCCAACCTGGGTGACCTGACCGTCGAGTCCGGCGCTCTGAAGAGCAGCGGTCACGCCGATGGGCAGAGCCGAGAATGCGTACGAAACGTAGTTGGTCTCGGGGTGCTCTTGGAGGTACGAAGCCACCAAGCCAGGCACGTTCACACCAATGTCAGGAATGGTGACGGGAAGCACGTCGAATGTGCAAGCTGCACAACCGTTGGCGAACGTGTCACGCATACCTTCTTCTTCAGCAACGAGCACTGGGAACATCTGGATGTTGACCATCAAGACGTTTGCAGCGGCGCCACTGTCGGCGATGATGTAGTTAGCAATCTTCTCGCCGGCAGCGTAAACGCTGTCGTTTCCGCTGATTGAGGTGATGATGCCGTCTGCAGGTGCTTCGCCGTTGTAAGCGAAAGCGAACTTGATGCCAGCAGCAGTTGCTGCGTCATACTGCTCTTGGAAAGCGGCAATCGGTGAACCGGAGATTGAGATGTAGTTAGCGCCCCAATCGATGGCTTCTTGAACGCCGGCGCCCGGTGAGGCACTTTCGACGTTGATGACTTTGAGTTCCCAGCCGAGAGCTTCGGCAATGGCGGGCCAGTCTTCGCCCACTTCGGTGCAGCTTGGAAGTTCACAAGCCAACCAAGCAACCTTGATTCCGGTAGGAACTGCGGCCGAAGGGGCCACGGTTACCGAAATGTCGGTCGGAATGACGGTGTTCTCGTCAACGACTGCCTGAGCAGCGGCGACTTCGTCGCCACCTGCAGGTGCATCGGTTTCGGTCGGTGCCATTGATTCGTCAGTTGACGGAGCTTCTGATTCTGTTGGTGCAGCAGTTTCTTTTGAGCTTGAATCGTCGCCACCACAGGCGGCGGCTACAAGACCCAAAGCGAAAATGGCTGCAGTAACCCTACGGGTTCCTTTACGCATTGTTTTCCCCTTAATTGTTGTTTGGGTAGTCCCCATTGTTTTGGCTCTGACAACTATTCACGAAGGTTTGCTGATCCGAGCAAAATGATCATATAGTTAATTCATTCGAAATATACGACTTGAGCACTGCTTGGGATGGGCGTTCGGGGTCGTTTTCGGTGGGGCGTTTGTGTTGGAATGTCGTGTGCCTGTGCACGGCGCAATGAGGGGAAAACTACATCGTGGCGAAAATTCTGCATATCTGGTCGCTTTCAAAGACTTTTCCAGGCCAAGTTGCCCTGCAAGATGCCACTTTTGATGTTGAAGAAGGCGAAGTTCATGCCCTGGTTGGCCAGAACGGTTCAGGTAAATCGACCCTGATCAAGGTGCTTGCCGGGTTCCACCAGCCCGATCCCGGTCATAACGTGACCATGAACGATGAAGTTTTTGATATTGGCAGCGTTGAGGCTGCTCACGCTGCTGGAATTCGTTTTGTGCACCAAGACCTCGGTTTAGTCGAGGCTGTGAGCGCCGTCGAGAACTTGGCGCTCGGATTTGGTTACAAGACCAGCTTTGGTCGGCGGATCAATTGGAAGCAAGAGACCAAGCGCGCCAAACAGGCACTGCTTGATTTGGGCTTTGACATTGACGTGCGCATCCCGGTTGCATTTCTTGGTGGTGCTGCTCGAACTGGTGTGGCCATCGCCCGAGCATTGCAAGAGTCCGACCGCAATATTTCGATCTTGATTTTGGATGAGCCCACGGCCAACTTGCCGGGAGCGGACGTTGATCGCCTGTTTGATGCAGTTCGCCGATTGAAAGCCCGCGGAATCGCAGTTGTCTTTGTGTCGCACCACCTTGAAGAGGTTTTCGAAATTGCCGATCGCGTCACTGTTTTGCGTGACGCCAAGGTTGTGGCCACGGTTGAAACCAAAGATCTTGATATGTCATCGCTGATTGAACTCATCGTGGGACACAAGGTCACCGCGGCAACGATCAATCGCTCGATCGATCAATCACTCGCACCCCGATTGTCGGTGCAGAACTTGATCGGCCCAGGCATGGAGAACGTCTCTATTGATGTGCGCCCCGGCGAAGTACTTGGTGTTGCTGGATTGACCGGCTCGGGCCGCGACACTTTGATTCCGTTGTTGTCGGGAGCGATGGACCGAATGGGCGACGTGTATATCGATGGTGTGGCGATTCCCGCTGCAAGTCCAAATGCAGCGATTGCAGCAGGGCTTGCTTTTGTGCCAGCAGATCGTTTGCGCAACGGAATCATTTCGATGATGAGCGTGCGCTCAAACGTCACCTTGGCAAATGTGAGGCGCAATGCCAAGGGATCGCGTTTGATTCACAAGAAAGAAAAGGCTGAGGTGAACGACTGGATCGGTCGCTTGTCAGTTGTAACGACTGGCAGTGAAGCGCCTATTTCAACTCTCTCTGGTGGAAACCAACAAAAAGTGATGATGTCCCGTAGTTTCCGACTCGACCCGAAGGTTTTGTTGCTCGACGAACCGACCCAGGGTGTTGACATCGGAGCCAAAGAAGAAATTCACTCGTTTGTTGACTCGGCAGCAGCCACTGGATCGGCGGTCATTGTTGCATCAACTGACTCCGGAGAACTCGCTCGCTTATGCGACCGCGTCATCGTGATGTATCGCGGCCAAATCATCGAAACAATTACCCGTGGTGAGGGATCAATGCTCGAAAAGATCGACCAAGTGTTGTTGGCCGGCTCAAGCCTGGCTCACAAATAATTTCAACCATTTAATTTCTTATATTTCGCAGTGAAAGGGAAGACAGATGTCAACTAACGAAACAGCAGTGATGAAGGCGCCAAAGAAGTCATTATTGAGTCGACTGGGCCTTGATCGTTTCAGCGCGCTCTATTTGTGGGGCGCATTCATGATCATCTTTGGTCTTTGGAAGACTGACACTTTCCTCAGTATGCAGAGTGCCAAGTTGATCATGGGCGAAAACGTGAGCGTCGGAATTTTGGCACTTGCATTCTTAGTGCCGTTTTGTGCATCAACCTTCGACCTGTCAATTGGTGCGGTGATGTCATTGTCGGTGGCATTGATGTGTTTCTTGTCCGATGAAAAGAGCCGTGCTTTCAACATGCCGGTCGGTTTAGCAGCAGTGATTGCATTGGTGGCTTGCACAATGGTTGGCGTTCTCTCGGGCTTTGTCGTGGTGAAGTTAAAAGTGAACTCGTTTATTGCCACGCTCGGTATTGGTCAGTTCATCACTGCCATCGTGTTGAAGTTGTCGTTCAACCGTCAGATCACCGACACCTTCTCGCCAACATTCGAAAAGTTCGGTCGTAATCAATACCTCGGTATTCCCGTGGTCTTCTTTTACTTGTTTGTCGCCGGCGTCATCATTTGGTACATCATGGAGCACACTCCAGTAGGTCGTTTTATCTACGCGACCGGCGGCAACCCTGAAGCTGCTCGTTTGGCGGGTGTGAAGACCGACCGCTTGGTGTGGGGTTCTTTGCTCGCTTCGTCGTTCTTGGCCGGTGTTGCAGGCATTGTGTTCAGCGCCAAGGTAGGCATGTTCACATCGGCAACTGGTCCGAACTACTTGTTCCCAGCGATTGCTGCAGTGTTCTTTGGTGCTTCGCAGTTGAAGGGTCGACCTAATGTGCTCGGAACCTTCATCGCTTTGTATGCGTTGGCGTTTGGTATCAAGGGTCTGCAATTGGTCGTCGGTACCGACTCGTATTGGGTCAACCCGTTGTTCCAGGGAACAACACTCATCATTGCAGTGGCGCTTGCTAGCCAAAAGGGCGTTGCTCGCATGAAGAAGCGCAAAGCTAAGGCTGCTTGATTCAAGATTGAAGTCCTCTGATCAGTCGTGTGTCATGCTGAAGGTATGGCACACGACTGGCTAGAACTCACGAGGCGAAGTTCTTTCGCCTCGCATCGCCTGATCGGCTGGATTTATTGGGATCCGCGGGCAATCGAGTTATACACGCAACTCGGAATACCAAATGGCACTGGGTACTACGTAGCTAGTCGTGCTGCGCCATTGCTGCCAGCGGGACACCAAGCCGTGTCGGCGGCCTTCTATTCGATTCACCCGAAATTCATTGAGTTCGCGGTCACACTTGCTGAACAGCACGCGTCGTGGAGTGACGTCTACGCGATGCGAAATCAAGCTGTTGGTGAAGGCTTGAAGCAATACGTTCCAGAAATTTGTGATGAGTTAGAAAGTATGCGCAACGAGCTCTGGCGAGTAGCCGATTCGTTGCCCGAATCTGGTCGAGTGTGTTTTGCCGCTCATCGTCAAGCGCCTCGTGGTGATAACCCATTGGTGTCGGCATGGTTGGCGGTCAATTGCATTCGTGAGTGGCGGGGTGATACTCACTTTGCGATATTGACATCTGAAGATATTTCGCGAGTGCAAGCTGGCATCTTGCATGACGCCCATCTGAACTACGGGGGATGGATTGCCCAAAGCAGGGGAGCCGACGCTGAAGCAATCACCCAAGCATTCGCCGATCTCGAATCGCGTGGTTTAGCCGAAGACGGTGTGGTGTCAACTGCCGGTCTGGCCGTACGTGAACTGATTGAAGAACGCACTAATGAATTGACACAACGAGCGTGGCAGTCATTTGGTTTTGACAACACTGAACGGTTTTTGAATATGGTCGAACCAATCGGTGAGCGATTGATGAAACGTATCGACGACACTGCCGGGCCGAATTGGATGCCAGCCGCCCGCGAACGACGTCCGTAAGACATCGCCCGCATGTATCGCGACAAACACGCTGTGCAATAATGTCAGCATGACTGTCATAACTCTTGATGTTGATCGCAAGCAATTATCGACGACGCGATTTTTCACTGAGACCGACCGACCATTAGTTGATGGTGAAGTGCGCGTCTCTGTTGAACACTTCGCATTGACGTCCAACAACATCACCTATGGCGTCTTCGGCGACGGGATGCGTTACTGGGATTTCTTTCCGTCAGCGCAAGACACAGAAATTTTGTGGGGTCGTATTCCGGTGTGGGGTTTCGCCGAAGTGATCGATTCGCAGGTGCCATCTGTTGAAGTGGGTCGTCGTATTTATGGTTATCTGCCCATGAGTACCGATCTCATCGTGAAACCAGGACGAGTCGACGAACGTGGTTTTGTGGACACATCAGAACATCGCTCGGCGATGGCCGCTACGTACAACCGTTACATGTTCACCGACCACGACCCCACGTATCGCGCCGACCGTGAAGCTCAGCAGATGGTGTTATGGCCACTCTTTATGACCTCGTTCATGATTGACGATTTCCTCGGACAAAATGTTCTAGAAGAGGATGCTTCAAGCATTGCAACAGTTGTGATTTCAAGTGCTTCAAGCAAGACCGCTATTGGTGCGGCGTATTTGTTGGCACGACGCACCGGAGTCACCGTTGTTGGTTTGACATCGGCAAAAAATGCTGATTTTGTTCGCTCGCTCGACTGTTATCACCGTGTCGTTACTTACGACCAAATTGGTGATCTTCCATCTGGAACAGCATCAGATATCACTGCATACGTTGATATCGCGGGCGATCGTTCGGTGACGCACGGTGTTCACGCGCATTACCAAGACGATCTGTCGTACAGCATGGTTGTTGGCAGCACCCACTGGGATGCGCCGACTGCAACAAGCGGGGGACTCGCCGGGCCGAAACCAGAGTTTCTTTTCGCTCCATCGCAAATCGCGTTACGTTCCAAAGAGTGGGGTCGTGTTGGTCTTGATCAACGCGTCGGTGAATCGTGGAATCGTTTTTCTGAATGGACAGGTAGTTGGATGAAAGTTGAACAGACTAAGGGCGCCGTTGCCGTTGAAAAGCTCTACCAAGAACTTCTCGCTGGTCGTGTTGACCCAACGGTTGGTCACGTCTGTTCGATGCGTTCGTAGTTAAAAGAAGTAAGACAAAGAAAAAGAGGCCGAGTCATGGTTGCCCATGTCCCGGCCTCTGATTCGAGGGGTTATTTATTGGTAACGCGTATTAGGCGCGCAGACCCTTTTGGATTGCACCAAACACTGCATCCTTGAGCGGAATCATGCCGCAGATAACTGCGCCATTGACCACGATGTTCTTCCAGTCGTCAGCCCATGATGCGCCCCACATACCGAGTGGGTAGGCCTCAAGTAGCCAAACAATCAGAATTGAAATGCCCAAGGTCAAGTTTGCTCCAATGATCGGAAGCTTCTTGATGGTGTCGCCCACTCCGACCGTGGTCAGGATTGAGTTAAGGACGGTCATGACTGCTTCAAGCAGTACGGCCATAACGATGAGAATTGCAACTGTATACATTTTTTCTCCTTCGGTTGTGCCGTCTTGCAGGCGGCAAAAGGACTGTATGAAGCGGTACTTGCATTGTGGTGGATGTCACAGCAATACCCGCGTGAACAGGTATTTTGCCTCCGGATATGGCTTGATCATGTGACTATGTGCTGGACTGAGACAACGTTTTCAGGGGGTCTTATGTCGATGATCATCATGCGTTACGACTTGCGCATTCCGCCGGTTGGTTTGCCAGCCCATGGAGTGACCGCTTCTGGGCAATATTCGGCCTGTCTTGAGCAAGTGCAGTGGGCCGATCGTATTGGTCTCGACATGGTGGTGCTGTCTGAGCACCACGGTACCGACGACGGTTTCATGCCTGCACCAATCACTCTGGCTGCTGCTGTTGCAGCGGCAACAGAAAGAATCGGAATCAATATTTCGGCGGCCTTGGTGATCATGCATGATCCAGTTCGCCTCGCTGAACAAATTGCCACAGTTGATCTCATCGCCAAAGGTCGCATGAGCGTGATCTGCGGAACTGGTTATCGCCAAGAAGAGTTTGAGATGGCCGGTCTCGAATTCAAGAATAGGTTCAGTGCTCTTGAAGAGTCGGTGTCGGTGATGCGACAAGCATGGACCGGCGATTATTTCGATTATCGCGGTCGCCAAGTGAAAGTTCGTCCGCTTCCGCATACCGCAGGTGGACCAATGTTATTGATGGGTGGCTCGACACCAGTTGCGGCTCGACGTGCCGCACGTTTGCGCTGTTTCTTCTCAGCTGCGACCGACGATCAAGCAGTTGCTGATGCCTACAACGAAGAGTGCGCCAAAGAAGGCTTTCAAGGCTTCATTATGTTGCCGCAAAAAGCCCCTGGTTTTGTTCATGTCTCTGATGACCCCGAACGTGATTGGGTTCGACTTGCGCCATACGTGTTGCACGAGGCTCAGTCGTATGGCGAGTGGCAGCGGCCAGGACAATCGTCGGTCGTTCATGTCCATGATGCCGAATCAATTGAGAGCGTGCGGGCGAGTGGCGTCTATGCGATTGTGACGCCGGATGAATGTGTTGCTCTAGCTAAAAAATTCGGGATGCTCACAATGCATCCATTAATGGGTGGAATCCCGCCCGAGCTAGCCCAAGAAAGTTTGGACCGACTCGAGCGGGATGTATTACCAACGCTTAGGCCGAGCGGCGACGCTTGAACCCGATCAATGCCAATCCGAGTGCCAACAAGCCGATGGCAAACGGAAGCTGATCTGAATCGCTGCCAGTTGCTGGCAAAGTGTTCGCAGCGACAGTGACGGGAACGGTTGTCACGGCAGGTGTTGTCGTTGTCGTTGTTGTCTCGGTTGCGCCAACGGTGATCGCTGACTTAAATCCGAGACCACTGACTGGTGCGAACAACGACAATGTGTGTGCGCCATTGGCGAGTCCGGACGGAAGGTTGCCAGTAATTGTGACTGATCCCTTGGCATCAGCAGTACCCGTAGCAATAACCGTCGGGGTGCTAGCCACAACCAACTGCACGGTTTCGAACGGAACGAAGCCGCTGTAGGTGGCCGTGATTGATTCGCCTGCTGCAAGCCCAGTTGCGGTCGCTGTAATTGACTTCTCAGTCAATGCAGTGAGCGTTGCTGCTGCTGGTGCTTCGGTTGGTGCCGACGTGGGGTTGGCAACACGCACCTCGTACATGGTGGTCGTGCCCGACAATTCGTTAGCCGTGATTAACATGGGCTTGGCATTGGGGCTGAGTGCAGCAGGAACAAAAACCATGCCCTCGGGAGACACATCGTAAGAGCCCGGTGTTGAGTTGTTGGCCGGGGTGAGAGCGAGGCCTTCGAGAGCGGCGTTCTTGTAACGAACGAACGTAGGTGCTGTTGGGTTGCTGACGTCGTACACCACGATTCCGCCCATGCGCTCGAGTCCGACGAACGCGAATGTCTGCGTGCCGATTGTTCCGACGGCAAGGGCTTCGGGTTCTGGACCCTTGTCATCGGAGCGGGTATCGAGACGTGCCGCCTGACCCTGCACCATCAACAATGCTGACGCGGCAGAGTCTAACGAGTCTGAGTTAAACGCTAACGGGTAGTCGCGAGCAACGATTTCTTCAATTTGTGATCCGCTGTCCCAGACCAATTCTCCAGACGCATTTCGAATGGAGAAAGAACGTCCACCGTAGGTGTAGATCGCATCAAAGGCGGCTTTGGTGGGAAAGGCTTTTGTCGTGTTAAGTCGAGCCAAATACGCATTGGTGTTGAGAGTGGGACTCACTGTTCCGGTTGACCAGTTGGTCGAGAAAGACGCATCGCCGGCTCGTACCTTTTCGGCGTAACAGGTGTATTCGCGGTCATCGCCTTCATTGGACATCAACAGGTAGGTCTCGCCACCTTTTTGCATCGATGCAATCGTGTCGGGCATGTACATGCCTTTGAGGGCAACTCCTGTGTACGACTGCAGATTCTTGTTAGCTCCGGTGAGAGCCTGGTTGTCCTTATCGCTGGTATCAATCAGAAGTCCTGCGGCTCCCCAATCTTTGAAGCCGAGCGGAGCGACATCAAGGACCGTCTTGTTGACGAGGTCGACGATTGCAATGGCATTGGCCTCCTGCAAGGTGACGTATGCGCGGGTGCCGGCAGCGTTGGTTGTGATGTACTCGGGCTCAAGATCTTGAGCAGCGGTTGAGCCTGGGAAGAAAACTCGAACGCCTTCGGCGAGTAAAGCGGTCTTGTCGAATGTTGAGAAATCCAACGTTGTGACTGTTGCGTTCACGGCACCATTTGAAACATCGATCAATGAGACCGTTCCGTTGGCATCGCTCACTAAGGTTGAATCGGTCGACTCGTTGGCCGAAGTCGACCCATTGTCAAGTGAACAAATCGGTTCGCCTTCGCCAGCAACAAGAATGGTCTTCTTGTCAGGAGTGAACGAGACATGGTCGGGCAGAGTGCCGACCGCGGTTGTTTTGAGAACTCGACCAGTGGTGTCCATTAGGACGATTAAGCCCCCACTTGCAGTCTGGCGTCCGTTGGGGCTGACGACTGGAGCAACATCAACTGCTGCTGCGACAACTCCGTCGCCGACGGCGACGCTCTGAACACCGCGACCGTAAATGGTCATGTCGACCGAGCGAACCAACGTTGGTGTCGCTGGAGTAGCCACATTCACGATGTCGATTCGGTTGTACGACCCATTATTGATGTAGATCTGCTTGCTTGTTGCATCAAAGGCAACAATTTCCGAAGCCTGCAGTCCACCTTGGCCCACATAGGTGCCAAGCGGGATGAGGTCAAGAGTTGTCGTAGCCGTTGGCGGAGTAGCCAACGTCGGATGTGCCCCGAAGAAAATCGTGGCGGCAGTTATTGAGGCGATTGAGCCTGCAAGAACTTTGCGCACGGAAAATTTGTGTGTTCTCTTCACTTGTATTCCCACCTATGTGTCACGGACGACGCCGAATGCATCGCTGAGGCAAAATATGGCAGAACAAAATGAACGAGGAGCAAATTTTGATTAACGGGAATTCATTAACTTAATGAAGCCTTGACAGTCGCTAAATGAACACAGGGTTTCTTTAGATCGCTGAAGAGATCACCGAGAGGATTGGTGCCAATCCGATCACACTTGTGGAGAATGCATTGATGTATGAACTGAGTTGTTCGTAATGATCTTGAGTGAGATCGGTGACTGCGACGATTCGGTTGCCATCGACGACAACGCGACATCCGGCCGTACCTTCATTGATGGCGTTGAGTTCGCTATATAACTCAATAGATGGAATGACATCGTCAAGAATTTCGTATGTCGCTCGGTACTTGTACTTCCCGAATCGGGACTCATTGGGTAGCGCTGACAATTCAATGATCCCGTTATCAAGTTCGGGGAACATCAGCGAAATCCGACTGCAGTCTTCCCAGACATAAGGAATATCACCGACAACTTCGTCAAGATCGTGACCCCACTGCTTGACGTTGGGGATCGTGGGGACATACATGGCCCAATTTTCGCCTGACAATTTCATGTGACCGACACCTTCGGGAGCGATATGCATTTTGATTGGTCCAAATTTTTCTGCCGCCATGGGATCGCGAAGAAGTTTCAGTATGGACGAATGAGGAATATTGAATGGTTTGAGTTCAACACCCTCGGGTAGCTTTTCGAATTCTGCGGGCATGCGGTATTCGTGGATGCCCGCATCAACGACAGTCCAGTCGGACTCAAGGACCAATTGCTTGCGAGTGAAATCGCATGTTGTGCGCATCGGGGTATTCATTCCGTTGGCAACGCCGCCAGTTGGCCACACTCGTGCCGATGACAACATGGTCCACAGTGCAGTGGGGTCAACGTTGGCCACTAGGAGTGATTCAACGTGGGGAATCATCGGAGGACATTTCGCGTTGGGGTTTTGCGAAACTGACATGGAGTATGAATTGCTGGTGAGAGTGACCCAATCGTCGCTCAAGGTGACGTTCATCTCGCCCGTCGACACGTCCGACAATGATGCGTCTGACAACGACACGTCTGATAACGACATGGAAAATTTTCCCATCGTGACCAAGACGTGTTCAGGAATGGGGAACGCCCAAGATTCGTCTTGTTCAATTCCGTATCGACCCAGTTCATCCTCACGACTGAATACCACGGTAGTGATTCCTTTTGCTGTTACTAACCATTCCCGCCATCCTCCATGCGAAGTCACCCAAATTGACGCGCCGGTTGATTCGTTGAATTGCATGGGGGCCATGAACGTGGCCAGGAGTTGAAATTCACCAGGTGTAATGGTGAAAGACACGGAGGGTTTGGCGGGTGCAGTGTCGGCGGTCATGTATTCCTAACGATCGAGTGGGGCGAATATGTGCGGACGAGACTCACTTTTGTCAGATCTATTCCATGCGGCTCCGCCAGGCTTGGCTTTGGGCAATCGGCCCAACCGCAGAAGCCTTTAAGACATTGCCATTGGCTGCCTTGGTGAGAGCTTTCACCGCTGACTCGACATCGGGAACTTGATGAATGTGATTGAGTGCAACGATGCGGGCACACTCTTCGGTGAGTTCAGAGTGCACATCGTCGGTTTCATCGGTGACATGGCCATCACACACCCACAACATGGGTTCGCCCGATTTGCGGCGACGCAGTGCGTAATGCAAAGCCGGACCATCGACTCCGTTGCCACCGTTGCCTGCCGGAACTTCATCAACAACTTGGCCGCGATCGGCGAGCACCCAGAGATTGGGCTTTCCTTCTGAACGAGGTTCGTGGCTGTAGCCGATGATGACGCACCCAGGTGCTGCTTCGATGATTCGCCATAGGTCGCCATCGGTTAACCGCATTGAACCCGATTGATCAATCAGTACGACGCCACCTTGACCACGTCTGCGGTGATCAAAAACCCGTCGTTGGGGATCGGTGAGTAATCGATCAAGGTGTCGAGGATGACGACCAACGTTGGTTGGACGCTTGCGACGACCGAGGCGACCGTCGACCCGATTGGGACGATTCACCGCCATTTCAATAACTGGTGCAAACCTTCCCGGCACGCCTTGAGTCCCGCCCTTGAGTGAATCGGCATCGGGAGGGACTTCACCTTCTGCTGATTCA
>Ga0114977_10001301_pt1 | contig 16295 bp, 16 predicted proteins | sample S_130805_MF_Meta_FD_87026 | JGI IMG/M metagenome (GOLD analysis project Ga0114977, IMG submission 87026) | Freshwater microbial communities from Lake Simoncouche, Canada to study carbon cycling - S_130805_MF_MetaG | ecosystem: Environmental > Aquatic > Freshwater > Lake | place: Lake...
CCTTGTTGGCACTGACCACATCCTTGCCGGCGGCAATGGCCGCCTCCGTTGCGTCTTTTGCCGGGCCGTCCGAGCCGCCCATCACCTCGATGAACACATCCACATCATCGCGGCGGGCAAGGGCGACCGGATCGCTTTCCCAGGCACAGGCGGACAGGTCCGCATCGCGCGGCTTGCTGCGGTCGCGGGCCGAGACGGCGGTGATCTGCACGGGACGGCCCGCGCGGGCCGCGATCAGATCGGCATGGCGCTGCACGATCTTGACCACGCCGATGCCAACCGTGCCAAGACCGGCAAGACCAAGGCGCAGGGGGGCGGTCATGGGCAACACTCCACGGATGGGTTTCGCCGCCCTGTTAGCGGGTTGCGCCGGGGCTTGCAACAAACCGGATCACGGGCCGTTGGCGATGATCGCCGCATCCAGCCGGGCGCGCGTTTCGGGATCGGTCGCGGTGGCGGGCAGGGCGGCGGCGCGGGCCTGAAGCGCTGCGGCACGCGATTGCAGGGCTGCGGTATCGGTTTCGGTCAGGGCCGGTTTGCCGCCAACGGCCAGAACCTCGTCCAGCGGTTTGATGTCAAGATAGGCCCCTGGCACAAGCGGCTGGCGGGCCGCTTCGAAATCAGGCGGCGGCGTGCAGGCCGCAAGCAGCAGCAGGGTGGCCGGAACAGGAAGGCGGCACAGTACCTGCCTGACAGCACGTCGAACGCGGTCAAGACCAGCCCCTGTGACATTGTGCTTGTGACTCACGCGAAGGTCCGCCCCTTCGTTGACCACTGCGGCAAGCCAGGGCGATCCGAACTCCAGACCCATTGCTGCACCCCTTTGCTTCGCCCTCACTGATCCAGAAAACTCCTCAGCTTCCTGCTCCGGCTTGGATGCTTCAGCTTCCGCAGCGCCTTCGCCTCGATCTGTCTGATCCGCTCCCGCGTCACGCTGAACTGCTGCCCCACCTCTTCCAGAGTGTGATCGGTATTCATCCCGATGCCGAAGCGCATGCGCAGCACGCGCTCCTCCCTTGGGGTCAGCGAGGCCAGAACGCGGGTCGTGGTTTCCTTCAGGTTTTCCTGAATGGCGCTGTCCAGCGGCAGGATGGCGTTCTTGTCTTCGATGAAATCGCCAAGCTGGCTGTCTTCCTCATCCCCGATCGGGGTTTCCAGCGAAATCGGTTCCTTGGCGATTTTCATCACCTTGCGGACCTTTTCCAGCGGCATCTGCAGCTTTTCTGCCAGCTCTTCCGGCGTGGGTTCGCGTCCGATCTCGTGCAGCATCTGCCGGCCCGTGCGCACCAGCTTGTTGATCGTTTCGATCATGTGCACCGGAATGCGGATGGTGCGGGCCTGATCGGCGATGCTCCGGGTGATGGCCTGGCGGATCCACCAGGTGGCATAGGTGGAAAACTTGTAGCCGCGCCGGTATTCGAACTTGTCCACCGCCTTCATCAGGCCGATATTGCCTTCCTGAATAAGATCAAGGAATTGCAGCCCGCGGTTCGTGTATTTTTTTGCAATCGAGATCACCAGACGCAGGTTCGCCTCGACCATTTCCTTCTTGGCCTGACGCGCCTCTTTCTCGCCCTTCTGGACCTGGTTCACGATCCGGCGGAATTCGCTGATGTCGACGCCCACATACTGGCCGACCTGCGCCATTTCGCTGCGCAGCTCTTCCACGCGGTCGCGGCTTTTCTCCATCAGCGTCTGCCAGCCCCGGCCCGCCTTGGCCGCCATGCGGTCGGCCCAGGTCGGATCCAGCTCGAAGCCCTGATATTCGTCGATGAATTCGCGCCGGTTGATCCGCGCGGCATCGGCCAGCTTCACCATGCCCGAGTTGATCGACATGATCTTGCGGTTGATCCCGTAAAGCTGGTCGATCAGCGCTTCGATCCGGTTGTTGTGCAGGTGCAGTTCGTTCACCAGCAGCACGATCTCGCTGCGCAGCTTCTGATAGGCGGCCTCGTCATCGGTGGAAAACCGCCCCGCGTCATTCAGCGTGGCCGTCATCCGCAGATCCTGCATCTCGGCCAGCTTGAGGTAATCGCGCGCGATCACCTCCAGCGTTTCCAGCACGCGCGGCTTCAGCGCGGCTTCCATCGCCGCCAGCGACATGGCCGACGCCTCTTCATCGTCGTCGTCATCCTCGGCGGCGACAATCGGGTTGCCGTCGGCATCCAGTTCCGGCTCTTCCAGGGCGGTCCGGCGCGGGGCCGCGGACATGTCCACGCCGTCAAGCCCCGCCTCATCCAGCCCGCCCTCGCCCTCGGCGTCCAGCGACCGGCCAAAGGTGGCCTCAAGATCGATCACATCGCGCAGCAGAATGTCTTCGGACAGAAGCTCGTCGCGCCAGATGGTGATGGCCTGAAAGGTCAGCGGGCTTTCGCACAGGCCCGCGATCATGGTGTTGCGTCCGGCCTCGATCCGCTTGGCGATGGCAATCTCGCCCTCGCGGCTGAGCAATTCGACCGATCCCATCTCGCGCAGATACATGCGCACCGGATCGTCGGTGCGGTCCAGCGTTTCCGAGGTGGTGCCCGATACGGTCACTTCGCGCGACGTGGACGAGGTTTCCACAAGCTCGCCCGCAGGCTCGCCCTCTTCGGCCTCGTCATCCTCGATGATGTTGATGCCCATTTCGGACAGCATCGACATCACATCCTCGATCTGTTCCGAGGACACCTGTTCGGGCGGCAAGACCGTGTTGAGCTGGTCATAGGTGATGTAGCCGCGCTCGCGCGCATCGGCGATCATCTTCTTGACGGCGGCCTGGCTCATGTCGAGCGAGACTTCGGCGTCCTGTTCTTCGGGTTTGCCGTCGTCGGTGTCTTTGAGTGCCATGCGTGCTCCTCGGAGATATTCAGCGAATCAGGCTGCCGGTGCGCGAATCAATAGCGCGAATCACGGCAGGGGAAAGCGGTTCAGCCCTTTTTCTTGATCCAGATCTGGGCGTCGATCATGTTTTGCAGATGCTGTGACAGGGCAGAGCGGTCTTCGCCCCTGTCGGATGCCTCTTCCAGGCTGCTGCGCTGCGGGCCCTGCAGCGCCTCGGCCGCTTTGGTCAGGCGCCACGTCAGGCCTTCATCGGCAAGGCCGGTCATGTCTTCCATGGCATCCTCGATCTCCCGGCGGGCACCGCGGCGGGCCTCAAGCTTGGCCAGCCCTTCGGCCACACACATCAGCGCCAACCCGTGATCCTCGCGGTTGCGGACCGGCGGCGCTGATCGCACATGGCTGCGCGCGAACAGGCTTTCAAGGATCGGTCCTGCGTCCTGCGTGATTTTTTCGGCAAATTTTTCAGGATCGGCATGGGCATGGCGCAACAGGCCCTGCCGCAGCCGGTCATGATCGGCCTGCAGCAAAGACAGGGATTCCAAAGTCGGTTCGAACCGCAGGATCAGCGCGGGATGCGTGACCAGCGTGGCCAGCAGCACCGCCTCCAGCACCTGCTCTTCTGCCCGCGCGCCATCCCCGGCAAGGACCGAGCCGCGCGTCACGGCCAGCGCCGGCAGGGGATCGGGCCTGCGCCGCCCGCCCGGACCGGCGGGCACAAAGGCGCGCTTGCCGGGCCGGGTCCCGAACAGCTCCCAGCGCAGCCGCTTGATCTCTTCGCCGTAATGGCCGCGGATCGACGGGTCCTTGATCCGCATCAGGGCCGCGCGCAGCGTTTTGTCCAACGTCGCCTTACGTTCGGGGCTGTCAAAGGTCTTGCCGTCGGTTTCGCGCGCCCACAGCAGCCGGACCATCGGCTCGGCGCTGTCGATCACCTTCTGCATCGCCGGGGCACCCTGCGCACGGATCAGATCATCCGGGTCCAGGCCGCCCGGCAGAACCGCAAAGCGCAGGCCCTGCCCCGCCTCCAACAGAGGCAGCGCCAGATCGACCAGCCGCAGCGCCGCCGCAATCCCGGCCTTGTCGCCATCCAGTGCGATGACCGGTTCGGAATGGATGCGCCAGATCAGCCGCAACTGGTCTTCGGTGATCGCCGTGCCCAAAGGGGCCACCGTGGCGCGGAACCCGGCCTCGCTCAGCGCGATCGCATCCATATAGCCTTCGGCCACAATCAGGGGCAGGCCCTTGCCCGCCGCCTCGCGCGCGGGGCCGTGGTTGTACAGGTTGCGGCCCTTATCGAAGAGCTCGGTCTCGGGGCCGTTCAGATATTTGGCCCGCGCATTCGGGTCCATCGCCCGCCCGCCCAGGCTGATTGCCCGGCCCCGCGCATCGCGGATCGGAAAGATGATCCGCCCCCGGAACCGGTCATAGGGCGCGCCGCCATCATCGGGCCGCGCGCAAAGCCCGGCATCGACGATCAGATCGGGTGCGATGCCCTTCCGGGTCAGGGCCTGGAACAGCCCCTGACGCGCATCCGGCGCAAAGCCGATCTCGAAGCGGTCCTGCGCCTCGGGCGAAAGGCGGCGGTGCGCCAGGTAATCGCGCGCCTCGGATGCGGCGGCGGTGCGCAGCGACAGGCGGAAATGCTTGATCGCCTCGTCCATCACCGCGACCAGCTGCGTGCGCCGGTCGGCTTTCTGCGCCGCCTGCGGATCGCGCGCGGGCATCGGCATGCCCGCTTCGCGCGCCAGCCATTCCACCGCTTCGAGGAAGCTCAGGTTCTCGGTGTCCTTCAGAAAGCTGACGGCATCGCCCTTGGCCTGACAGCCGAAGCAGTAATAGAAGCCCTTGCGGTCATCGACATGGAACGAGGCGCTGCGTTCCTGATGAAACGGGCAAGCCGCCCACATGTCGCCCTTGCCCTGATTGGACTTGCGCAGATCCCACGTGACCTTGCGCCCCACCACCTGGGAGAGCGACACGCGGGACCGAAGCTCGTCAAGGAATCCTGGGGGAAGGCTCATGCCCCCTTATAGCGGAGGGACCGGCCCGGACGGAAGGGCGCGCGGGGGCCAGCCCCATTTGTGCCAGGAAGAACCGCAAGACGGCAGGACGGGGGGACCCCGCCCGCTTCAGGCCAGCGCGGCGCGGGCGGCCAGGGCGCGCATCGCCGCCTCGGCCTCGTGCCAGGCGGTGCGGGCCATCGAACGGAAGACGAGCATCTCGAAGCTCTGCGGGCCGGGGCGCATCAGGATGCTGGACATGTGGTTGAGGGGCGCGCGGGCGACCCGGCCCACAGGAAAGGCCGCAGCGCGCAGGTCCAGCGGATAGAGGCGCGCCAGAACATCCCCGGCCCCCGGCCCGTCCAGACGCAGCGCCGCCCAGCCGTCGGACTGATCCGTCAGCGCGGCAAGCCCGTCCAGACCCTGAGGGGCGGCCCCGATCAGAAAGGCCTGATCGCGCCCGGTCCAGACCAGACGGGCGTCGTCCTTGCTGCTGACCTGGTTCGGTGCGGGAAAGCTCAGGCCCAGCGCCTTCAGCGCCTTGGCCAGTGCCTTGTCCTGCCCCATGAACGGGGCGACCGAGGTGATTTGCCCCAGGTCGGCCTCGGCCAGGGTCACCCCCGCAAGCGTCAGGGCAGCGCGCCCGGCCAATGGCGACTTTGCGATAAGATCAGGCACGCAGTTTCACCCCTTCCCTGTCGTGGAACACCGGATCGGCCACCTCGCACAGCACATCGATGCCGCGCAGATGATCGACCAGCCGCACGGTCTCGCCAATCCGTTCGCGGCCGTTCTTCAGAAACCCCAGCCCCAGCCAGGCCCCCAGTGTGGGCGAGAAGCCCACCGAGGTGACATAGCCCTGATCGGTGACCCGCTCGACCACATCGCCTGGCGTGAACAGATGCGCGCCCGCCGTGATCGCGGCCCCGGATTTTGACCGCAGGCCAATCAGTTGCTCGCGCTCCGGCCCCAGCAGGCCGGGGCGGCGGGCGGCGGCCTGCCCGATGCAGTCCTTCTTCGGGCTGACCATCTTTTCCAGCCCGATGTCAAAGGCCGTCACCCGCCCGTGAATCTCGGCATGGGTGATGAAGCCTTTCTCGATGCGCAGCACGTTCAGCGCCTCCATCCCATAGGCACCGCCGCCAAGGGTTTCGGCGCGGGCCAGCAGGTCGCGGAACAAAGATTCGCCGTAGCGGGTGGGCACGGCAATCTCGTAACCCTCTTCGCCCGAGAAAGAGATGCGGAACAGCCGCCCCGCCACCCCGCCCAGGCGCACCGGTGCGCAGCCCATGAAGGGCAGATCGGCCGGCGTTTCCAGAAAACCGGTCACCAGCTGCCGGGCAAGCGGCCCGGCGACGGCGAACTGTGCCCAGGTCTCGGTCACGGAAATGGTCCGCACATCCCAACCGGCACAGAAGGCCTGCTGCACGAAATCCAGATGCCGCATCACCAGACCTGCGGCGGCGGTGGTGGTGGTCATCAGGAAATGGGTCTCGCCCAGCCGCGCCGTGGTGCCGTCATCCAGCACCATGCCGTCTTCGCGCAGCATCAGCCCGTAGCGCACCCGGCCCACCGGCAGGGTCGAGAAGGTGTTGGTATAGACCATATCCAGGAACCGCGCCGCATCCGCGCCCTGAATGTCGATCTTGCCCAGGGTCGAGACATCCGCCACCCCGACAGAGGTCCGCACCATCGTCACCTCGCGGTCGCAGGCCTCGCGCCAGGTCGCCTCGCCGGGGCGCGGGAAATAGCTGGGCCGGTACCAGAGGCCCGCCTCGATCATCGGGGCGCCCCGGTCGCGGCTGGCCTGATCCGAGGTCAGAAAGCGCTGCGGTGCAAAGCCTTCGGCGCGCCCGCCCGCCCCCATCGCGGCGATGGACACCGGGCTGAACGGCGGGCGGAAGGTGGTGGTCCCCGTCTCGGGGATGCCCCGCCCCGTGGCATCGGCCAGCACCGCAAGGGCTGCCACGTTGGAATTCTTGCCCTGATCGGGGGCCATGCCCTGCGTCGTGTAGCGCTTCATATGCTCGACCGAGCGGAAGTTTTCCTGCGCCGACAGCTTGATGTCCTTGACGGTCACGTCATTGGCGAAATCCAGCCAGGCCCGGCCCTTGCCCGGCACGGCCCAGACCGGCTGAATTGCATAGCTGCCGTCTTCGGCCTCGGGCAGGGGCATGTCGGGCGCCTTGATGCCGATCTCGGCCAGCGCCCGGCGGGCCGCCGCCACGCCATCGGCCAGACAGGCGGCGGTGGAAAACAGCCCCGCCGCACTGCCTGCCGGGATCAGCCCCGGCACCGCCCCCGGCGCGGGGACAAAGGCGGCAATCCCGGGCGACCAGAGCGGGCGGCCATTCAGATGGCAGGTCAGGTGCAGCGTCGGGTTCCAGCCGCCCGATATCCCCAGAAGATCGGTCTTGATCCGCCTCTCGGCCCCCCGGTGGCGGATGGTGATTTCCGACAGCGCCAGACGGCCCCGGGTATCGATCACTTCGGCCCCGGCATAGACCGGAAACTCTTCCGCTTCCGCGGCATCCGGGCGCGGGTCGATCACCCCGGCCACGCGGATGCCGGCCGCATGCAGATCGCGCGCGGTCTGGCGCGCGGCATCGGTATTGGCAAACAGCGTGACGCACTGCCCCGCCGCCACGCCATAGCGGTTGAGGTAGGTGCGGATCGCACTGGCCATCATGATGCCGGGCCGGTCGTTGTTGCGAAACGCGATGGGGCGTTCCAGCGCGCCCGCCGCCAGCACGGTCCGCCGCGCCACGATCCGCCAGAAACATTCGCGCGGCAGGTCCGCCTGCGGCGCGCCATGCAGGCCCACACGCTCCAGCGCGCCGAAGGTGCCGTCGTCATAGGCCCCCGTCACCGTGGTGCGTGTCATGAGACGGACGTTGGGACGCCCGCCAAGGTCCTCAAGAACGCCCGCCGCCCAATCGGGCGCAGGCTGGCCCGCGATCTGCGAGGTCTCTGCCAACAGGCGGCCCCCCATGCGCGCATCCTCGTCCGCCAGTATCACATCCGCCCCGGCCCGCGCCGCCGTCAGCGCGGCCATCAGCCCGGTGGGGCCGGAGCCGATCACCAGCAGGTCACATTCCGCCCAGGCCTTTTCATAGGCCGCGACGTCACTGCGGCCCGACAGGCTGCCCAGACCGGCGGCGCGGCGGATCACCGGCTCGTACAGCCGTTCCCAGAAGGCGCGCGGCCACATGAAGGTCTTGTAGTAGAAGCCCGCACTCAGAAAGGGGGCGGCCAGATCGTTCACCGACAACAGATCATGGCGCAGCGACGGCCAGCGGTTCTGGCTTTGCGCGCTCAGCCCTTCGTAGATTTCCTGCACCGTGGCGCGGACGTTGGGCGTCTGCTGATGGGCTTCCAGCACCTCGATCAGCGCGTTCGGCTCTTCCGACCCGGCGGTCAGCACGCCGCGCGGGCGGTGGTACTTGAAGCTGCGGCCAACCAGTTTCACCCCATTCGCCAGCAGCGCCGAAGACAGCGTGTCGCCCGGATGCCCGGTGAAGGATTGCCCGTCAAAGCGAAAGCCGATGGTCCGGCTGCGGTCGATCAGACCCTTGCCTGCAATCCTCATGTCGCGGCCCTCTGCCGGGGCGCGGGTTGCGGCGCGGTCCGGTCCGCCACCAGGGCTACTTCGTGGATCTCATGGGTAACGGTGTTGCGGGTGATCAGCAGCCAGCTGGCGCAGCCGGTTTCATGATACCAAAGGTCGCGGGTGATCCCCGCCGGATTGTCGCGCAGATGCAGGTAGCTGTCCCAGGCCTCGGGCGGGGCATCGGGGGCGGGGCGGTTCAGATAGTCCTCCGCGCCATAGTAGTAGAACTCGCGCTTGTCGCGCGGGCCGCACAGGGGGCAGGGGATACGCATTTCAGTCGGCCTTCAATGCAGGTTGTGCTGGCTGCCGGTGCCTTCTTCGTCCAGAAGATGCCCGGTTGCGAAACGGTCAAGGCGGAAGCGGCGGGCCACCTCATGCGGCTGACCGGTGGCCATCAGATGCGCCATGCACCAGCCGGAAGCCGGCACGGCCTTGAACCCGCCATAGTTCCAGCCGCAATCGATGAACAGCCCGTCGACAGGGGTCTTGTCGATGATGGGAGAGCCATCGGGCGTCATGTCCATGATCCCGCCCCAGCTGCGCAGCACCCTGGCGCGGCCGATCATCGGCATCAGCGTCATGCCTGCCTCCATCACATGCTCGACCATCGGCAGGTTGCCCCGGCTGGCATAGCTTGCATAGAAATCCAGGTCGCCGCCAAAGACCAGCCCGCCCTTGTCTGACTGGCTGATGTAGAAATGGCCCATGCCAAAGCTGATCACATGGTTGATCACCGGCTTCAGCCCTTCGCTGACGAACGCCTGAAGGATATGCGATTCGATGGGCAGACGCATCCCCGCCATCGCCGCCACCTGCCCCGACCGGCCCGCCACGATGATGCCCACCTTCCGGGCGCGGATCGCGCCACGGGTGGTCTGCACGCCGCGCACCACGCCGTTTTCGATGTCGATGCCCGTCACTTCGCAATTCTGGATCAGGTCCACCCCGCGCCGGTCGGCACCGCGCGCATAGCCCCAGGCCACGGCATCATGCCGGGCAGAGCCGCCGCGCGGATGCAGCAACCCGCCGTAGATCGGAAAGCGGGTTTGCTCGAAATCAAGATAGGGCAGATGCTCGCGCACGCCCTCGCGGTCCAGCAGGATCGCATCATCGCCCTGGTTGATCATCGCATTGCCGCGCCGCACGAAGGCATCGCGCTGGCCGTCGGAATGGAACAGGTTGATCAGGCCGCGCTGCGAATGCATCACGTTGTAGTTCAGCTCGGCTTCCATGCCTTCCCAAAGCTTCATGGAATGGCTGTAGAATTCGCTGTTGCCCGGCAGAAAGTAATTGGCCCGCACGATGGTCGTGTTGCGCCCGATGTTGCCGGACCCGAGATAGCCCTTTTCCAGCACGGCGATATTGGTCAGCCCGTGGTTTTTCGCCAGGTAGAAGGCCGTGGCCAGGCCATGCCCGCCCCCGCCGATGATGATTGCGTCATACTCTGCCTTGGGCGCGGGGTCGCGCCAGGCCGGCCGCCAGCCTGTGTTGCCGAACAGCCCTTCGGTGATGACTTTCAGCCCTGAATACCGCATCGACCTGCCTCACCTTAACCGCCGGATAGAAGCGCGGTCCTGTGGAAGTTGCAATGGCCGGTCGCCCCGCGTCAGGCTTTGGCCGCTGCGACAAATGGTGTCGCAGAATGCGCAGGTCAGGCTTGGTTCCGCGCTGACCTGCACCCCGCAGCCCATGGCAGCGGCGATGACCGCCCTGCCGGCATCCCGGACCTGGACCAGCCCGAAGCGGAACGGCGCGCCCCGGTTCGTCTTGCCCGCCGTCAGCACAAGGTGCCTGCGCAGCGGGGCAATCGGGGCCACCCGCGCCGGTCCCCGGGCCACATCCCGGCGGAACGGGGTGAAGCCGGGCCCCATCTGGCCCTGATACGGCTCTCGCGGTTTCACCCGGCTGAGAGCGGTGAAAGATTGCAGCCCGTCGCGGCTGCCGTAAACAGGCCGTTTTGTGTCGCAGGCGGTCGCAAACAGGGCAGAAATGATCTTTCAAACCACTCCGGCCATGCTTATTCTGCACGTCGGGCGGAATTCTCTGCGTCCCGCTGATGTCTGCACAAGGTGGTCCATGCCCCGTCTGTCCCTGCTGTCTGTCACCTTAGCCGGCGCTTTGGCTCTGGCTGCCCCCGCGTGGTCCTATGTTGCCGCCAATGGGCTGCTTGTGCAGGCCGATGGGGAAGGCACCTTCAACGTGCCCTTCAGGGGGCTGTCGGGAGATACGGATTTCTGGTGCGCGGCGGGCGATTACGTGAACAACTTTCTTGGCATGCCGGGCGGCACCCGGATTTTCCGCCTGTCGGAACCGCCAAGACCCCGGGGGCAGGGCATCCGCTTTTCGCTCAGCGCAGAAGGGGCATCCGAACGGTCCGGGCTGGCGATCTTTTCGTCAGACGGGCCGAAGGGCAGCGTCAGCGCATCGATGGCCTATGCGCTTTGCCCGTCGCGGTTCTTCATCTTCGGCTTAAGGGGCTTTTTCCGCTAGGCCCGCCCCGAACATTCAAAAGGAAATCCCATGTCACAGCGCTTCCTGCTTCCCGCCGCCCTTGCCTTCGGGCTGATTGCCGCGCCGGCGTCGGCCTTTCTCAGCCGGAACAATCTTCTGGTGGTTCCGGAAGGCAGAGATACCTTCAACATTCCCTTTCGCGGCAAGTCGGGAGATTCCGAATTCTGGTGCGCGGCGGGGGATTATGTGCAGAATTTCCTGGGTCTTCCGGCCAACACCCGCATCTGGCGGCTGTCGGAACCGCCGCGCCGCAGGGGCGAAGGGATCCGCTTCTCGCTTCGCCCGGAAGGGGCGGCTTCCAGAACCGGGCTGGCCGTCTTCGGAGGCGGCCCGCCGGGCAGCGTTCTTGCCATCACCGCCCTTGGTGTCTGCCCGCCAAGGTTCAACCGGTTCAACTCCTGACCCCATATCTTGGGCCTGATCTTCCCCCTACCCAAAGGCTTGAGGGTCGCCTATAGTCCCGGTGGATAACCCAGATCAGCCACCAAGGGAGGGGCGATGCGCTGCCCGTTTTGTGGAAACATCGACACGCAGGTGAAGGATTCGCGTCCCGCCGAAGATCATGTCTCGATCCGGCGGAGGCGCTTCTGCCCTGCCTGTGGCGGGCGTTTCACCACCTATGAGCGCGTGCAGCTGCGCGACCTTGTGGTCATCAAATCCAGCGGCAAGCGCGAGGATTTTGACCGGACCAAGCTGGAACGGTCGATCCGGATCGCAATGCAGAAACGTCCCATCGAACCCGAACGCATCGACCAGATGATTTCCGGAATCGTGCGGCGGCTGGAAAGCATGGGCGAAACCGATATTCCGTCAAAGGAAATCGGCGGAATCGTGATGGAAACGCTGGCGCGGATCGACACGGTTGCCTATGTGCGCTTTGCCAGCGTTTACAAGAACTTCCAGGCCGCAGATGACTTTGACAAATTCGTTTCGGAACTGCGCCCGCAGGGCCAGTCGGACGAGTGAGCGCCGAAGACGACCGCCGCCACATGCGCCATGCCCTTGGGCTTGGCGCGCGGGGCCTGGGCAATACCTGGCCCAACCCCGCGGTGGGCAGTGTGATCGTGCAAGACAGCCGCATCGTCGGGCGCGGCTGGACGCAGCCGGGCGGTCGGCCTCATGCGGAACCCATGGCATTGGCACAGGCAGGGGCGGCGGCGCGGGGGGCCACGGCCTATGTGACGCTGGAACCCTGCGCGCATCACGGCCAGACCCCGCCCTGCGCCGAGGCGCTGATCGCTGCCGGGGTGGCCCGTGTGGTCACGGCCCTGCACGACCCTGATCCGCGCGTTGCCGGGCAGGGACATGCGCTGCTGCTTGGCGCGGGGATTGCTGTGACCGAAGGGGTAGAGGCCGAGGCTGCCCGCGCGGCCCATGCGGGATTCCTGCGCCGCGTCCTGCTGGGGCTGCCGGCGGTGACGCTGAAGCTCGCCCTGACGCTGGATGGGCGCATCGCCACGGCATCCGGCGAAAGCCGCTGGATCACCGGGCCTGAGGCGCGGCGGCATGTCCATGCCCTGCGGCTGGCGCATGACGCGGTGCTGGTGGGGGGGGGCACGGCGCGGGCCGATGACCCTGACCTGAGCGTGCGGGACCTTGGCGCAGCGCATCAGCCGGTGCGGATCGTGATCGACACCCGCCTGACGCTGTCGCCGGACGGGCGTCTTGGCCAATCCGCCGGGGCGCACCCGGTCTGGCTGTGCCACGGGCCGGACGCCCCGCAGGCGGCATGCATGGCGTGGTTGGCCCGGGGGGCGCGGCTTCTGAGATGTGCGGCAGCGCCGGACGGACGGGTGGATGCCACCGATGCCCTGCGCCAGCTTGCGGCGGCAGGGCTGACCCGCATCCTGTGCGAAGGCGGCGGGCAGCTTGCCGCAGCGCTGATCCGCGCCGGGCTGGTGACAGAGGTTGTGGCCTACACGGCTGGAAAGCTGATCGGGGCCGGGGGTCTGGCCGCTTTGGGGCCACTTGGCCTGGCCCGGCTTGGCGATGCACCGGCCTTTGATCTGGCCGAAACCGCCCGGCTGGGGGCCGATGTGATGACGCGCTGGACCCTCAGGAACTGACGGCGGTCGCGCAGCCCTTGCAGGCAGGGGCGCTCAGAGCTACCTCGGTGCAGCGCACAGGCAGGAAAGGGCGGCCATGTTCACCGGCATCATCACAGACATCGGCACTGTGCTTGATCTGCACCGCGAGGGCGATCTGCGGGCGCGGATCGGCACAAGCTATGATGTCGGCGGCATCGACATCGGCGCTTCCATCGCCTGCGACGGGGTCTGCCTGACGGTCGTGGATCTGGGCAGCAGTCCGCAGAACTGGTTCGACGTGCAGATCTCGGCGGAAACCCTGTCCTGCACCACGCTGGGCGGCTGGGAAAAGGGCCACCGCATCAACCTGGAGCGGGCACTGCGCGTGGGCGACGAGCTGGGCGGGCATATCGTGTCTGGCCATGTCGACGGGTTGGCGCAGGTGATCGGGGTGCGGCCCGAAGGCGACAGCCTGCGCGTGACCTTCCGCGCGCCCGCAGCCCTTGCGGGCTTCATCGCGCCGAAAGGGTCGGTTGCGCTGAACGGCACCTCGCTGACGGTGAATGCCGTCGATGGCATGGATTTCGGCATCAACTTCATCCCGCATACGCAGCAGGCCACCACCTGGGGCACTGTCGCCGAAGGCGATGCCGTGAACCTGGAGATCGACACGATGGCGCGCTATGTCGCGCGGCTGCGCGACTGGAACGCCTGACCAGCCAGGACGGCCCGCCGCATGCCGGCGACCGCAACCTTTCCTTTTCCGGTGGCGCGAACGCAGGCTGTGCCGCTGCGCACAGAGGGTTCTGCGGCAGACTATGGCCTTCCGCCGCGCTGCGCGTTAACAGGCGGACAAATCCGGAGCGTTGCCATGACCGAGACGACAAGAACGGACTATTCCGACGCGATTTCTTCGGTGGAAGAGATCATCGACGATGCCCGCAACGGCCGCATGTTCATCCTTGTCGATCATGAAGACCGCGAGAATGAAGGCGATCTGGTGATCCCCGCGCAGATGTGCACACCCCAGGCAGTGAATTTCATGGCGATGCACGGGCGCGGTCTGATCTGTCTGGCCCTGCCGGGCACCCGCGTGGATGCGCTGGGTCTGGCCCTGATGAGCCCGAAGAATTCCAGCCGGCACGAAACGGCCTTCACGATGTCCATCGAGGCGCGCGAAGGCGTTACCACCGGCATTTCCGCCGCTGACCGCGCGCTGACCGTGGCCGTTGCCATCGATCCCACCAAGACGGCCGCCGATATTGCCACGCCGGGACATATCTTTCCGCTGCGCGCCCGTGATGGCGGCGTGCTGGTGCGGGCGGGGCATACCGAGGCTGCGGTCGATGTCAGCCGCCTTGCCGGGCTGAACCCCTCGGGTGTGATCTGCGAGATCATGAACGAAGACGGCTCCATGGCCCGCCTGCCGGATCTGGTCAGCTTTGCGCAGAAGCACCACCTGAAGATCGGCACGATTTCCGATCTGATCGCCTATCGCCGCCGCCATGACAATCTGGTGGCCGAAAAGGCGGTAAAGCCGGTGACATCGGCCTATGGCGGTGACTGGCTGATGCGGGTCTTTGCCGATGAAACGCAAGGGGCCGAACATATCGTGCTGACCAAGGGCGATATCACCACCGATGCGCCCGTTCTGGTGCGGATGCACGCCCTGAACCCGCTGGAAGACGTGCTGGGCATCAACCCCGCCCATGCGGGCGAATTGAGCGGGGCCATGACCGTCATCGCCGCCGAAGGGCGCGGCGTGGTCGTGCTGCTGCGCGACACCACGATGAAGCTGGTGATGGATGACGAGGTATCGCCCCAGACCCTGCGGCAGTACGGGTTGGGGGCGCAGATCCTGTCCGCATTGGGTCTGTCAAAGATAGTGCTGGTGTCCAATTCCAAGGCACCGAAGGTCGTGGGACTGGATGCCTATGGCCTGACGATCACGGGCACACGCCCCATCGCCGAGGTTTGATCCATGGCCGCACTGGAACGCCACTACACCCTGCCGCTGCCTGCATTTGACAAGCCGGTGCGGCTGCTGATCGTGGTTGCCCCCTTTTACCGCGACATCGCCGACGCCCTGATCGCCGGTGCGCGCGCCACGGCGGCCGCCTGCGGGGCCGAGGTGGAGCTGATCGAAGTTCCGGGCGCGCTGGAAGTGCCGACGGCCATTGCCATGGCCGAACGCATGGCAAAGTTCGACGGCTATGTGGCGCTTGGCTGCATCATCCGGGGCGAGACGACGCATTACGATACGGTTTCCAGTGACAGCTCGCGTGCGCTGTCGCTGCTGGGTCTGCAAGGGGCCTGCATCGGCAACGGCATCCTGACGGTGGAAAATCACCCCCAGGCAGCCGTGCGGGCGGACCCGGCGGGGCAGAACAAGGGTGGCGGGGCTGCGGCGGCGGCGCTGCATCTGGTGGCGCTGGCGCGTCGCTGGTCCGCCCCAAAGGGCAGCCTTGGCTTTCGCCCGGCGGAGGGCAAGGCGTGAGCGTCAAGCCCGACAGACGGCAGATGAAATCGGCGGCCCGGCTTTATGCCGTGCAGGCGCTGTTCCAGATGGAATCCTCGGGCCAGACCGTGGAATCCGTGACCCGAGAGTTCGAGACGCACCGCTTTGGTGCCATCTATGACGGCGAGGAGATGGCCGAAGGCGATGCCGTCCATTTCCGTGGCCTGATCGACCACGCCGTGAACCTGCAGGCAAGGATCGATCAGATGACCGACCGCGCGCTGGTGGCGAAATGGCCGATCGACCGGATTGACCCGGTGCTGCGCGCGCTGTTCCGCGCCGCCGGGGGCGAGATGCTGGAAACCGGCACCCCGCCGAAAGTGGTGATCACCGAATTCGTCGATATCGCCAAGGCGTTCTTCCCGGACGGGAAAGAGCCGAAATTCGTGAACGCCGTGCTGGATCATATGGCGCGCGAGGCGCGGCCCGAGGCGTTCTGACCGCTAAGGGCACGGGGCACCGGCGTCGGTGCCGCCTGCGGCCAGACCGGCTGCATGGGCCGCGTCGGCCTGAACGCGGCTTTGCGCCGGAAGGTCGCCATTTGGCCGTCGCCCGGTGCCGCAGGCTGGCCGTTTTCAGCCGATGCGATCCCGAAAAGCGGGCGTGCCACACCGGGCTGCTGCCAGCCCGCCCGGGGCCAGTCTGATTCGGAGAGCCGCAGCTGATGGCCCAGAACGGTCATGAGTTCCCCATAGAACGCAAAGCAGCGCGGGAAATCGTTCCCTCAAATGAAACAAGGCGACAGCATGGCGGTTGATCCCTGTCTGGACCAGGCTGCGACACTGTGGGATCGGCTTTTCTCTGGC
>Ga0114977_10001302_pt1 | contig 16282 bp, 14 predicted proteins | sample S_130805_MF_Meta_FD_87026 | JGI IMG/M metagenome (GOLD analysis project Ga0114977, IMG submission 87026) | Freshwater microbial communities from Lake Simoncouche, Canada to study carbon cycling - S_130805_MF_MetaG | ecosystem: Environmental > Aquatic > Freshwater > Lake | place: Lake...
ACGGCAAAGGCGAAGTCCCGGGAGCATCCGCCGCGGAGCAGGCGGCCTACCTTCCTGAAAACCAGTGTGACCCCCTCGATCCGCCCGTGCTTATTTTGCACGGCACCGCCGATACGACCGTGGATATCCAGCAGTCGAAGGACATAGCTACGGCGCTCGCCAAGGCCAAGGTCGACCATGAGCTTATCATCGTCGCGGGTGCGCCGCACACCTTTGACCTGCATCCGAAGGGTTCGGGTTGGATACGCACGGCTTTGCGTTGGCCGGCGAACGGTAATGAGATGCGCAACGAGACAAAGAGCGACCGCGCCGACCTGGTGGAGCCGACCTTAGCCTTTCTTGTCCGGACGATCGGGAAGTGATCAGGCGCCGCGCGCCTCGCCACCCGGCTGGGGCTTAAGCTTCGCCATGACCGTCGAGCCCTGCAGCTGGACTTCGAAGCAACCCGTATCCTCGAGCATCCGGTAGAACTTTGCGTAGCGTGGAGCATCGCGTTCCAGGCCTGGGTATTCCTGAATCAGGAACTTCTTAATTACCTCGACCTTGATCCATTCGCCTTCGGGGGCGAGGCCGGTGGCCACGTCGATGAGTGCTTCAATAATATCCTTCCGAACCAGCAGTTGTTGGCGGCGCTGGTCGGCCTCGGCTTTACCCTGAGCTTGTTGCGCCGCGGAAAGGTTCGGGGTATCGCGGTAATCTTGATCGTTGCCGGGATAGTTTTCTTGGCGCGGGGCGCGCGGCTGACGTTGGCCGCGGGGTTCCCGGGCGGGGCGGGGTTCCCGAGCTGGGCGCGGTTCGCGCGCGGGGGCGGCGGCGCGGGTCGGACGAAGGTCGCCGAAACGGAGGTCGGGCAACATCTTCTCAAATTGCCCGAGTAACTCCAAAGCCTTCGTCTTGGTCTTAGGGGTCAACTCGCGAATCGCTTGGGCCAGCACGGCGAGGGCGGCGCGCGGGTCGGACTTCGCTTGTTCTTCGGAGTCCATTCGTTCGCGGAGTTCCGTCAGGTTGAGGTAGTGGTGGGCCGTCGAGCGGAGTGCCTTGTGGGTGCGTTCGCCCATGACCACGATGCGGACGCCGAGGCGCTTGGCGTCTTCAACCACGGGGGTGAAGTCGCTGTCGTTCGTGACGAAAATGAGCGTCGTCGGTGGGTTGGCCCCCGCCATTAGTTTGACCGCATCAATCGTCAGGCGCATGTCGGCGGCATTCTTGCCCGGCGTGTAGCTGCGCTGGTCGACGAGTTCGAGTTCTGGCCAGTCCTGGGCGAAGGCGCGCCAGCCGCTGAGTCGGCCTTGGAAGTCGCCATAAGCCCGGGCGGCCGCAATGGGCGTTTCGCCGATGAAGCGGCGCAGGGTAGGGAGGTGTTGGTGTGAGACGTTGTCGGCGTCGATCAACACGCCAATACGCTGACCCTGTTGGCCCTTGGCGGCTTCGGGGGTCGAGGTCGAGGCGGCGTCGGCTTGGCGACGGGGGGTACGGCCCTTGGCCGGGCGCTTGGAGGGTTTGGCGGTGCGACCGCGGGGGGCGGGTGCTTTTTTGGACGGAGGACGGGCCACGGGAAGGAGGAAAAGGTTCCCTTATCCTTGTCGGGAAGCCTTCCCTACTACAATGCGAAACGACCCCGGGCGGACCTACTTGCCTGTCGCGCCAGAGCTTTCGGCATGGGCAGGTGCGGCTACCACCGCTTTCACAGCGGATTCATGGCTGAAGTTGGTAAGCCCGCCGTGCGGAGTCAGAGCCCAAATGGCCAGCAAAAGGCCCGCACCTTGGTCAGTGCGCAGATAGATGCGAGGGCGATACCGATTTGGATGAGGGTGATTGCCTGTGCGAGTAGGTGGTGCGGGTGCATGAGTTCCGCGCTTTCCTTTACGAGCGGACCGACCTTTGCGTCAAAAGTGTCGGCCAGCTTTTCGAGCGCCTCCGCTTCCAGTTTGATCTCCGTTTTTTCCTTTTTGTAACAACAGGTTTCCTTCGAATGTTTAGTTTTGAGGGCCGTATCTGGGTCAAAACTTCCGCCAGTTCGGCCAAGTTTTGTTTAGTGCTCTTGGCTTGGTAGAACGCCCATTGGTTCGCAGCCTGCGTCCGGAGTTGGGTGGATTCGTTCTTCGCTAAAATGGATTTGTTCTTCAGATCTGTGGCTTTTAACTGCTGCGACGAGCCAAGATAGCTAAAAACAGCCTCAAAGGTCGCTAGTATCGCCGTCATGATTGAAACCCGTACCGCCAAGTTATCGCAGTGTGCTGCTTGGTGTTCGAGTTTATGTTGGTCGGGTCCGTGTACGTAAAAGCCGTCGTTTGACATGCGTGGATTCATGCGGATTACGCGAGCAGTTCAACGCAGGGTGATAATCGAATATTTAGATTGGAACTTTAGCCCGTTTCGCTTGTTAAAAAAAAGTGAATCGCCGTTTTTCGTTCGGGTCCCTTCTTGTCGCCGTTTTCTTGTCGCCGATCGTACTCCTTGCTGTTCACGAAGAGCCAGTGTGGAAGGTCAAGCCAGGCCCTTGGGGGGATCTGGAGGTCCGCACGGTCTACTTGGAGGCCCAAGACACGCTTTTAGCTGCGGTAGCCAAGCCCAATTCCGTCACGCGCTGGGTCTTCGAGCAGACGACGGAGACGGCTGTGCGCGGGGTGTTACTGCGCTGTGAGGTGCCAGCAGGCGTCACGGACCGTTTATTGGATCCCGCCCGTCGAGTGGCTGCGGGTAACGTGATTAGTCTCTATCCGTCGGTCGATGATTTAGTAGCCCTCTCGCCAGCCAGCCGCAGCGCGCTCTATACAGAATTAGCGAAATCGGCGGCCAACGAGTACCAGCGTGATCCAGTCTACATCATAGGCGGAGATTTGACCGACTGGTTGATGGATGCGGGCTTAAGCGACGCGCAGAAGGACCTTTTTCGTAAGCTTGCCTGGAAGCGCGGCGAGGCGCTGGTCTTCAGTGATATTCAAGCCTTGCTCACCTTAGCCAAGACCTCGGCTGAGGTCCTATCGACTTTTCGGGCGGTCACGCGCGTGCGCTGTCTGATTGTTGAGCTACAGCTCCCGCTCAAGGGCGACCGGAATCAGTTCATTGAATATTGGTCGGCTGGCCAGACCGATGCGCCGCGCCTTACCTTCGTTAACGCTATCACGAAGCGGCGTGCCCCGCAGACCGTCGATATCACGCACTTCCTGCCTTCACTTATGCGGCAGCGAGCGTATACTTTTCCGGAAATAGAACTTGGGCTAAAAGGCCGCTTCCCCGATTGTCACTGGACCTCGCTCAACTTCTTTAACATCACGCCTAAGGAGTACTACCTCGATACCCGCTTGGCAGCAGCCCAGTTGGTTGAGAATTACACCACGGTTGAAGCGCCCTATAAGTACGGCGATGTACTTTGCTTCCTTGATGGAGGCGAAGGGCTCCACACGTGCGTATACATCGCGGACGACATTGTCCTGACGAAGAACGGCGACGGCATCCTGGCGCCCTGGGCTTTAATGCAGATAAAAGACGTCGACTCGATTTATCGTCGTTCCCCGACGACCCGCATCCAGGGCTTCCGCCTCAAGCGCTGAAGCCCCTGCTGTCCCCGGCGGGAATCGAACCCACATCCTCGGTTTAGGAAACCAATGTTCTATCCGTTGAACTACGGGAACGCGGTCTCCATTTAGTTCGGGGTCAGGGGTGCGGGCAAGCCTCCATCGGCGGGGTCCGCTTGACTCCTCGCGGATTAAGGTAAGTTCTTGCCCTGTGAACTCACTGTTTCTGGCCGCTGAGGTACCTCTTGTCATCCCGGGTTGGGCTTGGGGGGCGTTTCTGCTCTTTGTGGGCGTCATGCTGGCGTTGGACCTTGGGGTCTTTAGTAAGAAAGAGGAGGCCCCGAGCTTCCGGAAGGCCGTCGCTTGGTGTGTCGTCTGGGTGAGTTTAGCCGGCGCCTTCGCCTTCCTGCTGAGTGCTTTCGTCAACACCCCAGACCATCCGGGCTCCGAGGTGGCCGAGCTGTTTGCAGCGGCCTATATCTTAGAGTTAGCCCTGTCGGTCGATAACCTCTTCATCTTCATCCTCGTCTTCGCCCACTTCAGTATCCCCGAGCGCCTACAGCATCGCGTCCTTTTCTGGGGCATCCTCGGGGCCGTAGCGATGCGAGCGCTCTTCATTATCGTGGGGGTTGCCGCGGTCGATCGCTTCACCTGGTTGCTCCCGCTCTTCGGCGCTTTCCTACTCTTCACCGGCTTCAAGCTAGCCTTCTCCAAGGATGAAAATGAAGGCAAGAGCATGGAGGAGAACTTCATCGTCAAGGTCGCCCGTAAGTGCATCCCGCTGACTACTCACCTCCACGGCAGTTCCTTCTGGGCGGTCGAGAACGGTCGGCGCGTTTTTACGCCCCTGTTCCTCGTCCTGTTGGTCGTCGAGGGGACGGACCTAATCTTCGCCTTGGATTCGATTCCAGCGGTGCTCGGTATCTTGCCACCGGGCATGGCGATTGAGGAGCGGCGCTTCATCGCTTTCACCTCGAATATCTTTGCGATCATGGGCCTCCGCTCGATGTATTTCGCGCTGAGCGGCTTCGTTCAGTATGTCCGCTTCCTAAAGCCGGCTTTGGCGTTTATCCTAGTCTTCATTGGCATCAAGATGATCTTGCCGTGGGCCGCCAAGTTGGGCCAGCCTGACGGGAAGGTCGCCGCTTGGGTGCCCGAGCTGTTTGTGAATGCTGGCGTGGTCCACCTGCCGACCCAAGTTTCCTTGGGCGTCATCGGCGTAATCTTGGCGGTGGCTATCGCTCTATCGGTGGCCTTCCCGAAGAAGGCCTGACCAGGTTTTTGGTGTTTCCACGGTCCGGGGTTCTCGCCACGCTGGGGTTGTGTTCAACCGCCGCTATCGCCCCTACTTGGTCCACCTTAAGGGGAGCCGGCGACTTTTGGTGTTGGCGCTGTTAGCGGGCGTCTGTTTCGCGGCCAGCAGCGCGTTAGGTATCCCTTTCCTGATTGGGAAGGTCTTGCCCGCGGTCTTTGGTTCCGCAGCCCAGCAGGCGGCGCCGCTCATTGTCTTCCCCGCTTGGCTGGGTTGGAGTCCCCTATACTTGCCTAAGGGGTACGAAGTCACGTTCGCCGTCGCTTTTCTGCCGGCCGTTTTCTGCGTCCGTGGTCTCTCGGAATTCTCCGCTAACTTCCTCCTAAATCTCGCTGGCCTGCGCGTGGTCGAATCCGTCCGGCGGGCGGTCTTTGCCCGGCTGCAGCGCCTACACCTCGGTTTCTTTACCAAGTTGCCGACGGGGGATCTCTTACAGCGAGTCATCAACGATGCTAACTCGGTTCGCACCGTCCTCGTGGACGTTTCGAATGATATCTTGATTCAGCCGCTGACGTTGCTCTTCGCCCTCGGCTACGTGACTTGGATTTGTTTGGCCAAGCCCGACGGCTACTGGTTCCTGGGTTGCCTCCTCGTCGTGCCCGTGGCCGTTTTCCTAGTGCGCTCTATCGGCGCCGCCATCCAGCGGCGCGCCCGCGCGGGCCTCACTTCGGCTTCAGACTTGAACGGTATCGCCGTGGAGAACTTACAATCCGCTCGCGAGGTGCGCGCCTATGGTTTGCAGGACCGCGAGTGTGCCCGGTTCGACGCCGCCAGCCGTGAGGGCCTGCGGATTCAGGCTAAGCTGGTCCGTTACGAAAAAGCTTTGTCACCGCTTTTAGAAATTTCGGCGGCCATCGGCATCGCCTTGGCCATTGGCGTCGGCGCTGGTATAGGCTTCCGCTTCGAAGAACTCCTAGCACTGATTGCCGCGTTCTATTTGGCCTACGGCCCATTAAAGCGCATCGGTTATGTGAACAGCCGCTTGAGTATGGCTGAGCCCGGCTTGGATCGCTTGACGGAAATTCTGGAGGCCCCAATTGAGGTGGATGATACACCGGACGCCCGGGCCTTGGGGCGCGTGCGTGGTGAGCTCAGCATGGACCAACTGACTTTTGCCTACGGCACTGAGCCCATCCTGAGCGACGTCACGCTGCGGATTCCAGCTGGGCAGTCGGTGGCCTTGGTCGGTCCGAGCGGGGCCGGTAAGAGTACGTTCGTCAATCTGGTGCCGCGTTTCTTTGACCCGCAATCCGGTTCAATTCAGGTCGACGGCTACGATTTGCGGGTGGTGAAACAGGTCGATTTGCGGGCCAACATCGCCTTGGTCTCGCAGGAGCCCGTCCTGTTTAATGAGACTATCGCCGAGAACATCCGCCTCGGTCGCCCTGCCGCCACCGACGCGGAGGTCCGTGCGGCCGCCCAATTGGCGGGAGCCTTGGAGTTCATCGAGGCCCAGCCGCAGGGGTTCGCGACGCTCGTGGGTGAGCGCGGTTCGCGGCTTTCGGGTGGGCAACGGCAGCGGGTCTCCATTGCGCGCGCTTTTTTGAAGGATGCCCCCATCCTGATACTCGATGAAGCCACTTCGGCTTTGGATACCGATACTGAACGGAGCATTCAGCACTCGCTCGCCCGGCTGATGAAGGGGCGCACGACGCTGATTGTGGCGCACCGCTTCTCGACCATCCGTGATGTCGACCGCGTGCTCGTCTTCGATGGCGGCCGCATCGTCGCGGACGGCCCTCGTGAAGAGGTCTACCGTTCGAACGAACTCTTTCGGCGCCTGTGGGATAACCAAGCCCAGGGCATTTCGTGATGCGTATCTTGGTGGTCAAGTTCTCCGGCCTGCGCGGAGCCCTCGCCACCACGGCCGCGTTCCGCTCGCTCAAGGAGCGGCATCCGGGCGCGGCGGTCACCTTCGTCACGGCCCCCGGCAGCGAGCCTGGCCTCGAGGGCTGTCCGGTCGTCAGCGAAATCGTCGCCTTTGACCCGCAGGCCAGTGCTTGGGAGGCTTGGGCCTTACTCAACCACCTGCGCCGGCAGCATTTTGATGCGGCGGTCGCCTTGGGGGTGGATACTTTATCCCGCCGCCTAGTGGCGTGGAGCGGGGCCGCTAAGCGCGCCTGCGCGGGCCAACCCTCCTGGGCCCTCTACCCTTGGTTTCATCAAGTGGTGACCGGCTCCGTGGCCGATCCACACGAAGCTTCGCGCGATCATGCGGTACTGTCGGCAGTCTTTGGTTTGGCCCAGGAAGTGCCAGGCCTTTGGTATGCAACTTCGCGCATGGAGGCGCACGGGCTCTTGGTGGAGCCACGCCGTTATGCGGTCATTCACCCGGGAGCTTCGCGCGTCGAACAAGTCTTTGAGGTGGATAAGTGGGCTAAGGTCGGCCGCGAACTCGTCGCCAGTCGCCGGGTCGATCGCATCGTTGTCTCGGCGGGCACATCTTCCTCCGAACGAATCATGGCGGAGGCCTTATGCGGGCTGATTGGTCCCGCCGCTCAGCCTACCCGTGGCGGGTTGGGCGTACCCCATTTAGCCAAGCTGATCAGTGAAGCCCGGCTTTTCATGGGGGCTGACTCGCCCATCCTGCAATTGGCGGCTGCCGTGAATACGCCTGTGGTCGGCGTCTTTGGTCCCTCGGACTATATTCGGTCCCGCCCGTGGGGCGTGCTTCACCGCATTGTGCGGGTGGATACCACGCCCTTCGAGGGTGAAGGGTCGCAGGATTATCGGCAGCGTATGGATCGCGCTTTGGCTCGGATTACTCCCGACCAAGTAATCCGCGCGGCCGAAGAGGTCCTGCAGTTGAGTAATCCGTGATGCGTTCGCTTGACCCTTGTCCGCGGACTTGGACTGTAAGCCCGTGAGCGTCGCGAGCACCCATTACGATGCGGTCATCATCGGCGCCGGTATGTCCGGCCTCGCGGCGGCGGTGCGTCTCGGGATGTTCGGCCAGAAGGTCCTGGTCCTGGAGCGGCATAATTCTGCGGGTGGACTCAATTCCTTCTACGCGCGTGGGCAGCGCAAGTATGACGTCGGCCTACACGCCCTCACCAATTGGGTGCCCGAAGGCACTAAGGGGGCGCCGCTGGTCAAGCTGATGCGCCAGCTCCGTATTCGTCGTGAAGAGCTCGACCTTTGTCCGCAGCGCGGCTCCCGCGTCACGATGGCTGGCCGGAATCTTCGCGTGAATAATTGCTTCGCGGACTTCGAGGCGGATGTCGCCCGAGAATTTCCGCGCTCCATCGATCGCTTCCGCGCGCTGGATGCCTATCTATCGGGGCTGGATGAGGCGGCCTTGGAGGCGCGGGGTGGTTCGGCCCGCGCGCTGCTGGATGAACGACTCGGCGACCCCCTTCTGCGCGATATGCTCCTCCTCCCGACCTGCTTCTATGGCAGCGCGGTCGAAGACGATATCGAGGTCTCCCAGTTTGCCGTCATGTGGCGCTCCTTGTTCAAGGAAGGTTTTGCGCGCCCGTTCATCGGTGTCCGCCAAGTCATTCGTTTACTCATCGATCGTTGCCGCGAGCATGGCGTCGAGCGACGCATGAAGTGTGGGGTGCGACGCCTCGAGGTGCGGGGCGATCGGGTGTCCGCTATTGCTTTGGACGACGGCACGGAGGTCACTGCCGAGCGCGTGTATTCCTCGGCAGGCGCGATCGAGACCTTACGCCTGCGCTCTGATCAAGCGCCCCTCGTCGGCGCTAGCGAGGTTGGCCGGCTGGGTTACGCCGAGACTATTGCCACCTACGAGCCGCAGGCCTTTGCGAAGTTTGGTTGGCAGGACACGATCATTTTCTTCTGCGACGACGAGCGGTTCTCGTACCGTGCCCCGGCGGACTTGGTCGACCCGCGATCTGGCGTCATCTGTATTCCGAATAATTACCACTACGGGGCGGGCCGGGCGCTGGATGAAGGTTGGTTACGCGTCACTGCCTTAGCGAACCATGACGCCTGGTGCTGTTTGCCAGAAGCCGAGTACCTGGCGCAGAAGCAGGCTTGGTGTACTCGCCTCAATCGTGTGGCCCGGGCATACTTGCCCGCGGTAGCGGACGCTGTCCACGACGCAGCCCAGACTTCGACCGACGTCTTTACGCCCCGCACCGTCCGTAAGTTTACGGGGCACTTAAACGGGGCCATTTACGGGGCTCCGACCAAGCGCCGGGATGGCCGGACCGATGTCGCCAACCTCTTTCTCATCGGCACGGACCAAGGTTTTTTGGGCGTCACCGGCGCAATGCTTTCTGGTATTTCGATGGCTAACCTGCATGGTTTAAAGGCCTGACCCCATCCCCATGAGTGCGCCCGATTTTTCGTCTACCCCACGTCCATTATGGCGAGACCTCGTGCAACCAGCCGTGATTGTCGGCGCCCTGGGCTACTTCGTCGATATCTACGACCTCACGCTCTTCATGACGGTGCGTGAGAAGAGCCTCGGCCCGCTGAAAGATGGCGGGTTAGGATTGGAGAGCCTTATTTCGGGGGCGCCATGGTATATGGACCTCCTTTCTTGGCAGATGGCGGGCATGCTCCTTGGTGGTATCTTCTTCGGCATCCTTGGCGACCGCATGGGACGGCTGACGACGCTGTTCGGATCCATTCTCCTTTATTCTATCGCAAACATCGCCAACGGGATGGTCGATACTTTCAACGCCTACGCTGCGTGGCGTTTCATTGCCGGCATTGGCCTCGCGGGTGAGCTCGGCGGTTGCATTGCGCTCGTGTCCGAGACGCTGTCCAAGGAGCGCCGCGGTTACGGAACTGCCTTGGTTGCTACGGTGGGCGTTTTTGGGGCGGTCGTCGCTGGCTTCATGGCGGACCATGTTGACGCCATTGGGGCGGTCTTTGGGACGGCCGGCTGGCGGATGAGTTACTACATTGGGGGCGGCTTAGGCTTGGCCTTGCTTCTCTTGCGCGTGGGCGTGCATGAGTCCGGCATGTTTCAGCATGCGAAGGTTTCCGCCGCTGAAGGCTCCATCGCTCGCGGCAATTTCTTCGCGCTGTTCACCAGCCGCGAGCGCTTCGCCCGTTACGCCCGCTGTGTGCTCATTGGCCTCCCCACTTGGTTTATGATTGGCATCCTCGTCCAACGTGCGGCCACCGTGTTCGCCCCGGCGGCGGGAATCCAAGGCGAGAAGGTACAGACGAATTGGGCCGTCGCGGCGTTCTACCTCGGCCTGACCTTCGGGGACCTCGCGAGCGGCATCGCCAGCCAGCTATTAAAGTCGCGCAAGAAGGTCGTCGCCGCCTTCCTTGTATTCAGCCTGCTTTGCGTTGGCGTCTACCTCTATGGTGCGGATGGTTGGACGACCACGGGCTACTACCGGCTCATCTTCCTGATGGGATTTGGCATGGGCTATTGGGCACTCTTCGTCACTATTGCGGCGGAACAGTTTGGTACGAACTTACGCGCCACCGTTGCGACGACCGTCCCGAACTTCGCGCGCGGGTCACTCGTCTTACTCACCTTCTGTTTCACGATGCTGATCGGCACGAAGGAAGTTCCGAACTACGCCCCCTCGACCGCGGGCTTAATCTTGGGCATCGTCTGCTTCGGCGCCGCCTTCTTGGCGCTCTGGAGGATGGAAGAGACCTACGGTAAGGATCTCGACTACCAGGAGCAGAAGTAAGGCTTACTTCTGAGCGCCTGGTGCTGGCCGGTCAGCCACGCAGCGGAAGCCGGCGTGGTTGGTTGAGGTCAGCGTATCAAGGCCTTGGCGGGACGTGGCGCGGTAGCGGAAGCAGTAGCCTTCGTCGCAGAGCCAGGAGCCACCCCGGATGACGTGCTGGCCGAAGCCAGTCTGCTCGGGGTCGAAGCCGATGGTAGGGCCCAGCGGGTTGACGGCGGGCGAGACTTTATAGAAGTCGGGGTGATACCAGTCCTCGCACATTTCCCAGACGTTGCCAGCCACGTCGTAGAGGCCATAGCCGTTCGGCGGGAAGCTGGCGACGGGCGCGACGTTCTTGAAGCCATCGACGCCGGTGTCGTTGGCGGGGAACGTGCCCTGCCAGTGGTTACACTGGTATTTACCGTTGGGACGCTCCTCTTTGCCCCAGGCGTACGGCATATCTTTCAGCCCACCGCGCGCCGCGAATTCCCATTCAGCTTCGGTGGGCAGGCGCTTACCGGCCCAAGTCGCGAACGCATGCACGTCTTTCCAGGTGAGGCAGAGGACGGGATAGTTCATACGCTGCTCAATCGTTGAGCCTGGTCCTTCGGGTGTGCGCCACGTCGCTGCGGCTGTGAACTTCCACCAAGGCAGGTTGCCACTCGTGCCGCATTGGAAGGGGTCGACGCCTTGGACGCGCTTAAAGATCAGCGAACCTCCTTTAAGGTACTCGGCTGGGGCGTTGGGAAATTCTTGAGCACTGAGGTCTTTTTCCGCGTCGGTGACATAGCCCGTGGCTTGGACGAAGGCTGCAAACTGGGTGTTGGTCACTTCGGTTTCATCCATCCAGAAGCCCTTGACCTGTACATTGTGGGCGGGGCCCTCTTCCTTGTGTTTGTCGTCGATGTTGACGGTGCCCATCCGGAATTCCCCGCCAGGGATCCAGACCATCTTACTGACATTGGCTGGATCGACGGCGGGTGTACGGCTCATCCAGTAGAAGAGGCCGACGGGCAGTAGCATGAAGAGGGCGGTGGCCACGACGATCGTACTTCGGGCCCGGGAGGCCGGGCTGTCGGCTGCTTCGTTGGTTTTCATGGGGGTGGGTAGGGGAGGGATAACCGCTGTTTTGGTACGGTCGACCCTTTCTTATATTGCGCCGCCCCGAGGATATCGCCTCGCCCTTAGGCGCTGGGAGGCATTAGACCAACGTCACCATGAGCTCGTCCCAAGAAGAAGCCCTCCAGATCTTCCGTGACTCCCGTGCCCTCCTGACGGGGCATTTCGTTCTACGCTCCGGCTTGCATAGCGGCCACTTTTTCCAGTGTGCCCAGGTCTGCCAGTATATGGACAAGGTCACTCGACTCATCGAACTGCTCCGCCCTAAACTGGCCGCCTACCCTTGCGATGTCGTCCTGGCTCCGGCCATGGGTGGCTTGGTCGTGGGGCAGGAGCTCGCCCGCCAGCTGGGCGTCCGCTTTATCTTTGTGGAGAAGGAGAACGACCGCTTAGTCCTCCGCCGTAACTTCACCTTCCGCCCCGGCGAGCGGGTCTTGATTGCCGAGGACGTCGTCACCCGTGGCGGGCGCGTGCAGGAATGCTTGGACATCGTCGCGCAGCAAGGGGCGACGACGGTCGCTGCGACGAGTCTCGTCGACCGGTCCGGCGGTCAGACTAAGTTCACGGTGCCTTTCATCGCTTTAATGGAACTGACCTTCCCGACCTACCCGGCCGATCAGGTACCAGCAGATTTAGCGAAGATTCCGGCCAGCAAGCCGGGCTCGTAAGCGGCTGGAGGGGGTTACTAAGGGGGTAAAACCGCCCGTAAACGAGTCTGGAATGCCTTGTGCCTTGCACCCGGCGGGGCTCTTCCCTACGCCAACGCCTAACTTTCCATGGATCGCAAAAATCTCTTTTTAGGTCTCGGCTGCGTCTCGCTGGCCCTGTTTCTGTACATCCTCAATGCCCCGAAGCCTACCCCGGTAGTCCCAGGTGCGCCGAAGGTGGTCGAGAGCGGTGCCGCTGCCCCCGGGAAGGCCTTGGCGGCGGTTCCAGTTGCACCCTCGGTTGGTGCCGCCGGTGGTGTCGCCATCAATCCAGCCGACGCTAAGCGTGTCACGCTCGAGAACGGTTTCGTCAAGGTCACCTTCACCTCTCGGGGTGGCGCGATTGAGACGGTCGAGCTCCTGAAGCAGTTCGCCGATACCGAGCGCAAGGGTAAGGTTATTTTCAACGATAAGAACGCCGAGGCTGCCCTCGCCCTAGGCGTGCGCAATGCGGTGACCAATAAGGTTGAGCCAGTCTATTCTGAATTCACGGCGAGCGTCGACGAGAAGGCCCGCGCAGTCACGTTTACTGGTAAGTTGCCGGACGGCACCCGCGTGATCCGTCGCTTCTCCCTTAATCTCGGTGAGAAGGAAGGCGAAGAGCCCTATGCCGTTCGCTTTAGCACGCAAGTCGTGCCGTCCGCCGCGGGCGTCGCCGCCACGCGCGTTTGGCTGTCCACCGGTTGCTGGAACTTGACCGCGGGCGATACCATTAATCAGTATCTTTCGATCTTAGCCCATGATGGGGATGACCTGACCCGCGTTGGTACCGATGTCTTTGTGGACTCCTCCGGCTTCTTCGGCCTCGGTTCGCATAAAGCAGTGGCAGAGCAACCAGCCGCCGCGGTCGGTAAGCCTCACCAGTGGGTTGCCTCTGGTAATCAATTTTTCGCTTCCATCGTCCATGTGGACGCCGCTAGCCGTGGTACCCGCTCTGAATTCATCGCCCGTCCGGTCGAATTAACGAAGGAGACCCGCAGCATCCAGGCCTTTGCCTATTGGGAAAGCCCGGTGGCGGCGGACGCCTCCATTCTGACCGAAGGCAACTTCTTCGTCGGGCCCAAGGAGTATGCCCGCGTCTCAGCCTTGGCCGATGGCCAGGTGGCCGTGCTCCAGTTCTCGAAAATCCTCGGCTTCATTTCATTCGGTGCCATCTGCAAACTCCTGTTGGCCTGCCTAGGTGGCGTGCATTCCTTGCTCACCTGGACGGGCGGTTGGTCCTGGGGTTGGGCAATCGTCATCCTGACTGTCCTCATTAAAATCCTCACCTGGCCGCTCACCGCCGCGCAGCAGCGCAGTGCCTTAAAGATGCAGCAGTTCGCCGGTCCGATGAAGGAGCTACGCGAGAAGTACAAGGATAACTCCGAGAAGCTGAACAAGGAGATGATGAAGCTCTACCAAGAGCATAAGATTAACCCCTTCGCCGGCTGCCTCCCGATTTTCATCCAGATTCCCATCTTCTTTGGTCTCTACACGGCCTTCCAGACCACCGTGGAACTACGGCTGGAATCCTTCCTCTGGATTCATGACTTGGCGGCACCGGACACCATCTTCCACATTGGCAGCTTCGGCGTGAACATCCTTCCGGTCCTCATGGGTATTACCATGTGGATTTCGATGCGCATGACCCCGAATCCTTCGGCCGACGAGACGCAGAAGATCATCATGTACACGATGGCCTTAGTCTTCCCAGTTATCTGTTATTCGCTGCCAGCGGCCTTGTCCCTTTACATGACGGTGCAGAACCTTTTGACGATCCTCCAGGCCAAGATGACCAAGGTCCCCACGGACGTGGTCGTGGTTGAGTCCCGGCCCAAAAAGGCCAAAGGCTGATTTTCCCCTAACCCCACCTCCCCATGTCAGGTCATAGTAAATGGCACACGACCAAGCGGCATAAGGCCGTCATCGACGCTAAGCGCGGCAAGGTTTTCTCCGTGCTGGCGAAAGAAATATCCCTCTCGGCCCGTGCGGGCGGCGGTAGTCCCGAGACCAACGCTCGTCTCCGCACGTTGATGGATAAGGCCCGCGCTGCGAACATGCCCTCGGACAATATCAAGCGGGCGGTGCAGAAGGGGACTGGCGAAATTCCCGGCGTTGTTTACGAAGAGATTACCTACGAAGGCTATGCCCCTGGTGGTGTCGGTATCATTGTCGAAATTACGACCGATAATAAGAACCGCGCTGCGGCCGAAGTGCGCCAAGCCTTTAACGATAACGGTGGCAACATGGCCCAGACCGGTGCCGTGTCGCATAGTTTCCAGCGGAAGGGCCAAATCCTGATTGGCGCGGCGCAGATCTCCGAGGATCAGCTCATGGAGCTCGTCCTCGAGGCCGGCGCCGATGACATCATTAATCACGGCGACCACTTCGAGGTGCTGTGCGCGATTGCCTCGTACGACTCCGTCGCCAAAGCCTTACAGGAAAAATCTCTGAAGCCAGAATCCAGCGAAATTGCCTACGTCACGAGCATCCCGGTGCCAGTCAGCGACGTGGCGATTGCGAAGCAGGTCATGGAACTCATTGACGCCTTGGAGTCCCTCGACGACGTGAAGGCCGTGCACGGCAACCACGAGATCGACGAGAAGTTGCTCGGGTAGGTCGATTTCCGGCTTCCCAGCGCGCTGCCTTGAGGCCACCCTGTCTGGGTGGCCTCTATTTCTTCGTCCCGTCCTGGCCCCTCAACCGTCCGCACGGCGGCCCGCGCGGTGATTTTGCGGGGGTCGGAGTTATTAGTCGTCCGGGTGCGGACCGATGAAGGGGAATTCCTGGTCCTACCAGGCGGCGGTCAGGAGCATGGCGAAACGTTGACCGATACCGTCCAGCGAGAGGTTTTTGAGGAACTAGGCTTGAAGGTCGTTCCTGGTCGCTTGGTCTACCTCCGCGAGTATGTCGGCAAGAACCATGGCATGCACCGTATCCATGGACGCTTCCATCAGGTCGAAGCCGTCTTTCACTGTGCGTGTGGTGATTTTTCGCCCATCGGTGGTGGCCTGACTACCGATCGTCGGCAGATTGGTTTCGAGTGGATTCCCTTGGAAAAACTGGCCGATTACCCCCTTTCCCCGCAGGGACTAGGGGCGATTATCGCCCAGTCCCTCCAGGATGGCTCCGCGCGTTACCTGGGGGATGTGCACTGAAGGCTTGCCAGCGGCCTTTCTGTTCCCTTTGTTCACCTTCCGCTTTTTGGGGGTATAGCTCAGTTGGTTAGAGCGCCTGATTGACATTCAGGAGGTCGAAGATTCGAGTTCTTCTACTCCCACCACTTTAAGAACCCCAGCCGACTTAGGCTGGGGTTCTTTTTGCCTAGCCCCGCGGAGCCTGGCCCCACCTTTTTTCTCGCTCACTCCCATCGGTTGTCCTTACCCCTATGAGTGTATTTCCTAACATGAGCAGCACCCATATCACCGAAATCAACGCCCGCGAAATCCTCGATTCTCGCGGCAACCCGACCATCGAAGTCGACGTCCGGCTGGCCTGTGGCGCCCTCGGCCGCGCCGCCGTTCCGTCTGGCGCTTCCACTGGCACCTTCGAAGCCCACGAACTCCGTGACTCCGACGTGAGCGCCAAGTCTTTCCCAAAGGGCGTTGACCCCAAGAAGCGCTACAACGGCAAGGGCGTCCTCAAGGCCGTCGCCAACGTGAACGAAGAGATCGCCCCGATGCTCGAAGGCGTCGATGCGCAGGATCAGGTCGGTATCGACCGCGCCATGATCAAGCTCGATGGCACGAAGAATAAGAACAAGCTCGGCGCTAACGCCATCCTCGGCGTGTCCATGGCCGTAGCGAAGGCTTCCGCTATCGCCCTCAATCAGCCCCTCTACCGCTACATTGGCGGCCCGAACGCCAAGGTCCTCCCGGTGCCCCTGATGAATATCATGAACGGTGGCGCTCACTCCGACGCCCCGGTCGACATCCAGGAATTCATGGTCGTCCCCAGCGGCGCCAAGTCCTTCCGCGAAGCCCTGCGCATGGGCACGGAAATTTTCCACGCTCTGAAGAAGGTTCTCAAGGCTAAGGG
>Ga0114977_10001303_pt1 | contig 16280 bp, 9 predicted proteins | sample S_130805_MF_Meta_FD_87026 | JGI IMG/M metagenome (GOLD analysis project Ga0114977, IMG submission 87026) | Freshwater microbial communities from Lake Simoncouche, Canada to study carbon cycling - S_130805_MF_MetaG | ecosystem: Environmental > Aquatic > Freshwater > Lake | place: Lake...
AAGGCCAAGGCGGTCATCCAGATCTTCTGCCCCGGCGGGCTGAGTCACGTGGACTCATGGGACTACAAACCCGAACTGACGAAACGTCAGGGTAAGCCGTTCGACGTAGACGGCAAAGTACAGTTCTTCGCCTCCAAGCCCGGCAACTGTCAGGGCAGCTACTGGCCGTTCCGTCAGCACGGCCAGAGCGGACGCTGGATGAGCGACCTCTTTCCGAAGCTCGCGGGAAAGGTCGATGAGATGGCCTTCATCCATTCGATGCAGAGCAAGTCGGCCCTCCATGGTCCTGCGATGTTCATGGCCAACAGTGGCTTCATCCTGCCAGGCTTCCCGAGCATGGGTGCGTGGGTCACCTACGGACTAGGCAGTGAGTCGGCCGACCTACCCTCGTTTGTCGTCCTTCCTGATTCGCGCGGACTCCCGCCCGGCGGTGTCGTCAACTGGGGCGCCGGCTTCCTCCCCGCGATCCACCAAGGCACCACGCTAAATAGCGACCCCTCGCAACCGCCGCTCCAAGACCTCTTCCCCGCTAAAGAGTTCTCCCATCTGCGCGGTAACGCCGAGAAGTCCTCACGCGATTTCCTCGGGGCGCTCAACCGGGCCCACGCGGAGACCCGCGGAGCCAATTCCGAGCTCGAAGCCCGCATCGGCGCCTACGAACTCGCCGCCCGCCTGCAGCTCAGCGCCCCCGAAGCGACGGACCTCACTGGCGAAACCGAGGCGACGAAAAAACTCTACCGCCTCGACCATGAGGACATCGGCACCTTCGGTCGCCAATGCCTCCTTGCACGACGCTTGGTGGAACGAGGCGTCCGCTTCGTGCAAATCTACTGCGGAGCCGAGAATACCGGCGCAAAAAAAATCCGCCCCAATTGGGATAGCCATGAAGACCTCGTCCGAGACCACGGCTACTGGGGACCAATCCTCGATAACGGGGCAGCCGCGCTCCTGACGGACCTGAAATCTCGCGGACTACTCGACAGCACACTCGTCACCTGCACCAGCGAGTTCGGACGCCAACCTGCCGCGCAAGGCAAGGGACGCGACCACAATGCTGGCGCCTTCACCGCCTGGATGGCCGGCGGCGGCGTCAAAGGTGGCGTCGCCTACGGGAGTACCGACGAGCTGGGGGCCAAGGTCGCCGACAAGCCGGCCTATTGCTACGACCTCCACGCGACCGCACTGCATCTGCTTGGCGTCGACCACGAGAAGCTGACCTATTACAATAACGGGGCCAAAAGACGCCTGACCGACGTCCACGGCCACGTGATCAAGGACCTTCTGGCCTAGGTGAGACGATAGTGCCGACGAATGAAACAAATCGGGTAGCAGACTGTCGGAACTGAGGTATGATAATGGGAGCTCATTGGAGCGACCCCCACCCTTCGGTTTATGCCCCGCCCCACCGCCATCACCTTGCTACTGCTCACCGCGGGTGGCCTGAGCGCGGCCGTGGATTTTGACCGGGAAATTCGCCCGCTCCTGCAAGATCGCTGCGTGGAGTGCCACGGTACGAAGAAGAACAAGGCCGACCTTCGACTCGACGCGAAGACGTACGCCCTCAAAGGAGGCGAATCCGGTCCAGCCTTCGTCGCCGGCGACCCCGCCAAGTCTCTCCTGTTCGATCGCATCACAACGCAAGACGACGACAAGAAGATGCCGCCCAAGGGCAAGCCGCTCACGGCGACCCAGACGGAGAAGGTCCGGCAATGGATCGCCGACGGCGCGGTCTGGCCAGAGAACGCCGCCGACTTGTCCGCCCGCCGTGACCCACGCCTGAACCACTGGTCCTACCAGCCGGTGCGCCGCCCGACGAATGGCAGCACAATCGACGACTTCATCGCAACGGGATTGCAGGCCAAAGGGCTGACGATGTCCGGGCCCGCCGATCCGCGTGTCCTCATCCGTCGCACTTACTACGATATCACCGGCCTGCCGCCCACGCCAGAGGAAGTAGCCGCCTTCGTCGCCGACCCATCGGACCGGGCTTATGCCGCGATGGTCGATTACCTTCTGGCCTCGCCGCGGTTCGGTGAGAAATGGGCCCGTCACTGGCTCGACGTAGCGCGCTTCGCCGAATCCGACGGCTTCGAGACCAACATCGCCCGGCCGAACGCTTGGCCCTACCGCGACTACGTCATCCAAGCGCTCAACGCCGACCTACCTTACGACCGGTTCGTCCGCGAGCAGCTCGCGGGCGATCAGCTGGGCGCCGACGCCGCGACTGGCTTCCTTGTCGCCGGTCCCTTTGACAAGGTGAAATCGCCGGACCCCGTCCTCACCGCGAACCAACGGGCCGACGAACTGCACGACATGATCGGGGCGACGGCCTCCGCCTTCCTGGGTACGACCTTGGCCTGCGCGCGCTGCCACGACCATAAGTTCGATCCACTCCCAGCCACCGACTACTACGGCTTCATGGCCATCTTGCAGGGCGTCCAGCACGGAGAACGGGAACTACGCACGGCCGAGACCAAGGAGCGAACGGAGAAAGCCAATGCGCTGCGCAAAGAACTTGCGCCCATCGAACAGACCCTGCGCGACTTCAAGCCGAAGGCCTACCTCGGTCGTATCCAGCTGACCGACGAAGATGACGTGCGTTACGCACAACCAATCGCACCGACCCAGAAGAGCCACCTCATCCCCTACGACAAGGGAACAGGAAAAGGCCTCGCCCAAGACCCTGGAGATTTTCAGCGGATGCCTAACCTGAGCGCAAGCTACCGTTGGTGGAGCGCTGATAACCCGGGTGAAAATTTCGTGACCTGGAAACCCGCACTGAGCGGCGAAGTGCGTATCTGGATTTCCTGGGGTACCTGGACGACCCACGCCGCGGACGCCCGCTATATACTTGATCTTGACGGCGACCTGAAGACCACGGCTGACCAGGTCGAGATCGCCCGAATTAATCAGCAGTATTTCTCTGACGGCTCCCCGGCCGTGCCGAATGAGCGCCGCTGGAGCGGATTGAAGTCGGCGGGAGTCCACCGTATCACCCCGAAGAGCGTCCTCATCCTGCGCGCTGGCGACAAGGGCGGCCCCACCGCCGCCGATATCTCGGTCTTCGAGGAAGTCGTGCCAGGCACCGAACTCTCCTTACCACACCTCCGCGTCCCCGTGACCCAGCTCGCGAACGAGGAAGATTTCAACCCCGTCGCCGCGAAGTTCGTACGCTTCACCATCAACGCCTCCGCCGCCGAGGCGTGCATCGACGAGCTCGAGGTCTTTAATACCGCCGGCAAGAACATCGCTCTGGGAGCCAAGGTGGCCGTCTCGAGCCTTTACGCCAACGGCAACAGCGTACACCAGACCCGCTTCCTCAACGACGGCAAGTACGGTAACACCAGCAGCTGGATCCCGGCTGAAAAATTAGGTGGCTGGGCCCAACTGGAGTTCACCGAGCCGACCCAGGTCAGCCGCATCGTCTGGAGCCGCAACCGTGACCCCGCCAACCCCAACCTCAAGGACCGACTCGCCACCGGCTACCGTATCGAGACCTCACTCGATGGGGCGAAGTGGACGCGCGTCGCTTCCAGCAACGACCGCCTGCCGAGCTCCTTCAAGGAGCGGATCACCGCCCTACCCAGCCTCGGCGAGGTTCCCCCCGACAAGGCGGCGGAAGTGGCAGACCTTTCGCGTCGTCGCACCGAACTACAGGCCGAGCTCACGAGGTTCACCGCCAATCCTCGCGGCTACGTCGGCAGGCTCGAACAACCCGGCCCCACGCTCCGCAAGCATCGCGGCGACCCAACCCAGCCGCGCGAACCGGTTCCGCCTGGCGCGCTCTCCCTCATCGGCACCAAAATAACCCTGCCGGCCGATGCGCCCGAAGCCGACCGTCGCAAAGCCTTGGCCGACTGGATTACCTCGAAGGATAATCCGCTCACTGCACGCGTCATGGTGAACCGCCTCTGGCACCATCACTTCGGTAGCGGTATCGTCGATACGCCGAGCGACCTCGGCCACAACGGCTCGCGGCCGACACACCCCGAGCTCCTTGATTTCCTGGCCTCCGAACTTATGGACCACGGCTGGTCGCTCAAGCACGTCCATCGCCTCATCCTCACCTCGCGCGCCTTCCGGCAGGACTCGAAGCGCATCGAAAAGGCGGCTGCCCTCGACGCCTCCGCCCGCCTCCTCTGGCGTTACCCACCGCGCCGCATCGAAGCTGAGATGCTGCGCGACTCCATGCTCGCGACTGCGGGTCAGCTCGACTCCACGATGGGCGGCCCCGGCTTCGACCTCTTCGAGCCGATGCTGAATTACGTGAAGGTCTACGTCACCAAGCAGGAGTTCCTGCCTGGCGACTATCGCCGCATGGTCTACCAATCCAAACCGCGCGCAATGCTCGATGACTTCTTCGGTGCGTTCGACTGCCCTGACGCCGGCCAGCCTCAACCCAAGCGCAACGCCTCGATCACGCCTCTCCAATCGCTCAACCTGCTTAACGGAAATTTCTCCCTGAAGCAGGCGGCATCCCTGTCCGACCGCCTGAAGCGGGAAGCCGGTGCCGACCCAGCCAAGCAGGCAGCCCGCGCCTTCGAGCTGCTCTTCCAGCGCGTCGCCAGTCCCGCAGAACTCGCTGACGCGAGCCGCCTGATCACCGCCCAAGGACTGCCTGCCTTCTGCCGGGCGATGTACAACGCCAACGAATTCGTCCGCATCGAATGAACCATCTCCTCAATCGCCGCGGCTTCCTCAGCCGAACGCTCTCTGGCCTGAGCAGCATCGCCTTCGCCCACTTGCTCACGCAAGATCGACTGCTCGCCGACTCGCCCGTACGCCCGCCGATCGACCCGGCTAACCCCTACGCCCCGCGTCCTCCGCACAAGGAAGCCAAGGCCAAGCGCGTCCTCGTCATCTTCTGCTCCGGCGCGCTGAGCCACGTCGACACCTTCGATTACAAGCCCGAGCTCATCAAGCGGCACGACACCCCGATGCCGGGAAGCGAGGGCTTAGTCACCTTCCAAGGTGCCAACGGCAACCTCGTTAAGCCCATCGCCGAGTTCAAGCCGCGCGGGCAATCGGGCAAGATGGTCAGCGACCTCCTACCAAACCTCGCCGAGATGGCTGATGAGATGTGCTTCATCCATTCGATGACCGGGAAGTCAAACACCCACGGCCCCGCCGAAAGTCAGATGGGTACGGGCTTCACGCTCGACGGCTTCCCGAGCATGGGCTCTTGGGTGACCTACGCCTTGGGCAGTGAGAATCAGAATCTACCTGCGTTCGTCGCCATCCCGGATCCGCGAGGCGTCCCCCAGAACGGCCCCCGTCACTGGAACAGCGCCTTCCTGCCGGCCTCCTTCCAGGGCACGGCGTTCAGCGCCCAACGTGCCATCCCCAATCTTGCCCGACCAGCCGAGATCACACCCGAGGCCGACCGCGCGACGCGCGACTACCTCCGCCGGCTCAATGACCAGCACCTTGAGAAGAATCCCGGAGACTCCGACCTGTCCGCTCGCATCTCATCCTATGAGCTCGCGGCCCGCATGCAGCTCAACGCCGCCGAGCTCTCCGACCTCTCCGGCGAATCGCCCGCAACCCGCGCCATGTATGGCGCTGATGACACCAACGTCAACAAGGCCGGCTTCGCCAAGAACTGCATTCTTGCCCGACGTCTACTCGAGAAGGGCGTGCGCTTCGTCCAGCTATTCAACGGCTCCTATGCCATGGGCGAAGGCGTCGGCAACTGGGACGGCCACAAGAGCATCGTCAGCCAATACGCGGTACACGCCCCCATTCTCGACCAGCCGGCCGCGGCGCTACTCAAGGACCTTAAATCCCGCGGACTGCTCAAGGACACGCTTGTCGCCTTCGTGACCGAGTTCGGCCGAATGCCCACCTTCCAGAAAGGCGCCAACGGCCGCGACCATAACCCTAAGGGTTTTACCGTCTGGCTTGCCGGCGCGGGCGTGAAGCCCGGCTACAGCCACGGGGCGACCGACGACTTCGGACACATGGCGGTGAAGGACGTCACGACCATCTACGACCTACACGCCACGATGCTGCACTTGCTCGGCCTCGACCACGAACGCCTGAGCTTTTACAACAACGGCGTCGAGCGACGCCTGACCGACGTCCACGGCCACGTGATTAAGCCCATCCTGGCCTAAAATAGCCCGATTTTTTCGGTTTAATTGGGAACTTGCCCCCTCAAAACGCAGTCCCATAAATACCTATAGCGTCCGCCCCGAACGCCGATTCCATCCTTTTGTCACGCACCATGCCCTCCCTTGGTCATCCCTTCAAAGCCTTTGCCCTGCTCGTCCTCGGACTCAGCCTAACTGGTCTCGTCCGCGCGGCGGAGCCCTACGATGTCTTCATCCAGAAGCACTGCGCCCGTTGCCACGGACCCGATAAGGAAAAAGGCGACCTTCGCTTCGACAAGCTCTCGCGCGATTTTAAACTCGGCGCCGACACCCATCATTGGGCCGAGGCCATGGAAAACGTGAACAGCGGCGAGATGCCCCCGAAGAAGGACAAGGAACCCAAGCCGACCCAAGCGGAGATCGCCGCCTTCGTCGCCAGCCTGGACGGTGCCCTGAAGGAAGGCCGCGCTTCACGCATGGCGGCACGTCCGTCAGTGGCCCACTATCGTCTGAGCCGTAAGGAATACCAGAATACGGTCTATGATCTGCTCGGTGCTCGCTATAACCCAGCCATTCCGGGCGGCCTGAATGAAGACTCCCTTTGGCATGGCTTCGAGCGTATCGGGTCAGCCCTCTCGCTTTCGCCTTCGCACGTGGATCGCTATTACCGTGCCGCCGACACCGTCCTCGACCGGGCCTTCCCCTCCAAGCCGGGCGACACCCGCAAAGTCCGCAAGACGGCGGCCGAGATGCGCTCCGTGGACCTCAAGGCCGCCCAGGCGGCGATGGATCGCTTTGGCATCAAACGCCCGCTCCGCCAACTCCTCTACCCAGGCAACGTCGCAAGCGCGCTCTCGCCCAATTGGTTCGACAAGCCGGGTCCGGAACAGAGCGGGCTCTATCGCATGCGCTTAAAGGCGAGCGGCATTCGCCCTCTAGGCGGCCAGCCCGCTCACCTCAGCATCGGTAAGGTGACCGGCGAGGAGACCGTCGCCAGCCTGATCGAGTTCGACATCAATGCGCCGGAAGACAGCCCCAAGGTCTACGAGTTTGATGTGTACCTCGATATGCCAGCGCAGCTGCACTTCAGCGTGGTGGCCACCGATGTCGTTGACCGCCGCGCCGGTGCGGCTTTCCGCAACGCCCTCAATTCATCAAATACCTACCTCTTCACCCACAGCAGCGAACGGCAGCTCTTAAACACGAACGCCCCACAGATGTTCGACGATAAGGGTAATAGCATTTTCTCCACGGTGCTCGTCGACTGGATTGAGTGGGAAGGTCCGCTGCTGACTCCGGCCGAGAAGGCCCGCCGCGAAGGGCTGATCCCAGCCGAGAACGCCTCCCTTGAAGTGGTCGCCGAGCAACTGCGCAAGTTCACCGAACGTGCCTGGCGCCGTCCGGTCGGTGGCGCCGAAGTGGCAGAGTACGTGAAAGCCTACGCCTCCGAGCGTGCCGCGGGCGAGAAGGTCGCCGAGGCCTACCGCGTCGCCCTGCAGGGCGTACTGACTTCGCGTAATTTCATCTACCTGGTCGAAGGTGACCCTAAGGCCCGCGAGAAGCTCACGGACTGGGAACTCGCCTCGCGTCTCTCCTACCTCCTCTGGAGCTCGATGCCAGACGACGCCCTCCTTTCGGCAGCCCAAGGTGGTAAACTTAAGGGTGACGACCTGCGCAAGCAGGTCGACCGCCTGCTGACCGATGAACGCACCAGCCGCTTCGTCGACGACTTCGCCCGCCAGTGGCTCCAACTCCACCGCGTGGGTATGTTCCCGCCCGACAAGAAGTTGTACCCTAACTACGACTCCTGGCTCGAGACGAGCATGCGTGGTGAGGTTATCGAGTACTTCCGTGAGATGTTTGTGAAGAACCTTTCCGTGGACGCCCTCCTCGACTCCGATTGGACGATGGCCAACAGTCGCCTCTGCAACTTCTACGGACTGCCCGAGCCGAAGACCGAAGGCTTCCAGCGCGTCTCACTCAAGCCCGACGACCACCGCGGCGGCCTTCTGACGATGGGCGCCGTTCTCGGCCTGACCTCCGACGGCACCCGCCATCGCCCGATCCACCGCGGAGTCTGGCTCAGCGAGGCGATTTTCGGTAAGACGCCCCCTCCCCCGCCCGCCAACGTGCCAGCCATTGAACCCCCTACGGCGCAAAGCCCCAAGGCCTCCCTGCGCGACAAGCTGGCCGCCCACTCCAAGAACCCGAACTGCGCCGCCTGCCACGCCAAGATCGACCCGCTCGGCTTCGCCTGGGACAACTATGACGCCATCGGCCAGTGGCGCACCCAAGAGAAAGTCCCGGCTGGCCTCGGCGCCGATCCGACGATTATCCCAGCAGGCGAAATGCCCGACGGCCGCGCCTTCAAGGACTCCGTGGCGTTCAAGCAGCTGCTCCTCGCCGACCGCGACGCCGTCGCGAAAGCCTTCATCGAACACCTCTGCACCTACGCCCTCCGCCGCGTGCTCACGTTTGATGATAAAGACGATATCAACGCCATCGCCACCGAAGCCAAGAAGCACGACTACCGCATCAAGGACATCGTGAAAGCCGTAGCCACATCCGAACTCCTTCAGAAGCGATGAGTCATGTTCATCGTTAATTGTTCATTGTTCATAGTTCCTCGTCACGAAAACGGCAACGGATCCTAAACCATAGACCTCGCTCCCAGGCCAAAGAACCAAGCACGAAGAACTAAGAACCAAGAACTTTATCTAACTACACCCCCCCCTTAACCAAAAACAAACAACACCACCATGGCCCACTACCTCTCCCAATCCTGGCTCATCGACCGCCGTCACGCCCTGCGCGCAATGGGCGCGCTCATCTCCCTCCCCATGCTGGAGTGCATGCTCCCGCTGCGCGCCTCCGAGAAGATGACCGCTACGCCCAAGCGCAGCGCCTTCATCTACCTCGCCAACGGCGTCCACTCGCTCAACTACCAGATCGCCAAAGATGGGTCGGACTACCAGTTCTCCCGCTCGCTCAAGCCGCTCGAGAAGCACCGCCAGTCGATCACCCCAATCAGCGGTCTCTACCACGCAGGCAGCCTCAGCCACCACCACAATTGCATCAGCACGTGGCTGACCGGCGGCAAACTCGGCCCAACGGACCGTAACACGATTTCCGTCGACCAGAAGATGGCCGAAGTCACCGCCCAGCACACCCGTACGAGCTCGATGGAAATCGCCCTCACCGGAGACTCCCTGGCCTGGACTGCCGACGGTGTCCGCCTGCCCTCCATGCGCCGCTGCAGTGAAATTTTCGCGTCCCTCTTCGAGGAACCGAAGAACGGTAAGTCCGCTCAGCGCCGCGAACTCCGCCGCAAAGGAAGCGTACTGGACGCCAACCTCGCGGAAGTCCGCCAGCTCGAAAAGAAAATGGGCACGGAGGATAAGGGTCGCATGGATCAATACCTCACCTCCGTCCGCGAAGCCGAAATCCGCACTCGCCGCGCCGACGTCTGGCTCGACACCCCCCTTCCGAAGATTGCCGAAGCCGATCGCCAGCGGACCAACCGCGACATCGCAGCCACCAAGGCCGGCGACTATTTCCGCACGGTCTATGACCTCATGGTGCTGGCCTTCCAGACTGACACCACCCGCGTGGCCACCTTCAGCCTCGGCGGTGAAGGCGACGCGTTTGCAATCCCCGAGATCGGTATCACCGAATCCCGCCACCAGTTGAGCCACCACGGAGGCGACCCCGGCTACATGGAGAAGCTCACGAACTACGACGCCTTCGCCATCGAGCAGTTCAGCTACTTCCTCACCCGCCTCGCCGAGACGAAAGACTTCGGCGGCAAGCCCCTCCTCGACTCGACGATGTCGCTCTTCGGCAGCGGGATGTCCTACGGACACAGCCACGGCAACGCCAACCTGCCCCTCGTGCTCGCCGGCGGCAAGGACCTCGGCCTGCGCCACGGCAGCCACCTCGACTTCAACCGCAAGGCCACGACCTTCAAGGGCTACACCTTCGGCGAGGACGGCGCGCTCACGACCGCTCACTACCAGCTCTGTAGCCGCCCCGTGAACACGGACGCCCACATGAGCAACCTCCTGCTACTCATGGCTCAGCGCATGGGCGTGGAGATCGACCGTTTCGGCGACAGCAATAAGGTCGTCTCGCTCTAATGATGTTCTTGGTTCGTTGTTCGTTGTTCTTGGCTATTTGCTTGTTGGGCGCTCACGCCTTCGGCGCCAACGAAGAACCCAGAACGAAGAACCCAGAACAATCAGACGCTCCTTTTCGGCCCGAGAACGGCAAGTTCCCCCCGCTGGAAAAGGCGGCATCTTACCGGGGTGAGCTCGTGTTCGTGGATCACGCGACCCGACGCGGAAGCCTCCGCGTGGAATTCAAGAGTGAGTTCTTCCGGAGCCCGCCGACGCCCTTCGCCTTACTCCCCTACGGCATGGTCCGCTATCACGGTGCGCCCGCGGACCTCAGAGACATCCCTCTGGGAACCGTCCTGAACATCCGCGCCTTCCTTCCGCCGGATTCGAAGAATTCGTCCGTCGTGACGAGCCCGAACCATTGGTATCCCCTGCCGCTCGAGAATCACGCCATGCTCATCGAGGACGAACCCAGCCTTTGTCTGCGCGAAGGGAAAACCTGGAAACTCAAAGAGGTCGATATGAAGAACGACCAAGGCTTGGTCATCGCGACCTACGAATCCAAGGAAGCCGCGGAGGCTAAGGCCCCCGAACAAAAGCTCACCCTCGACGCCACGACCCGCTTCTGGCGCGGACGTGAAAGCTTGAAGCTGGCCGACCTCATCGCTGAGGGCACCTGGCCCGCCAGCGGCAAGAAATCCTTGGGCGGCCAGTCCGTCCTTCTTGGCCTTAACTGGAAGCCTTGTCCGGACGGCATCTTCGTCCGCTACCACATCTCGGACGTCTGGCTGGACGACAAGGCGACGCAACGCGCCATCCAGGACCAAACCGAAGTGCATAAAGCGCTGATCCGGAGTCGCTGGATGCCCGCATTTGTGGACAACGTCGAGTACGGCAAGTTCGGCCGCGCCACGGTGACCGTCACGCTCTTCGGCGGCATGGACCCTTCCCTTTACGCTGACTTCAAGAAAGGCGGCCAGGCGGCAATCAATGGAGCGGAGCTTACCTTGAAGCACACCAACGGCTCCTATGGCCCGGCGCATATGGCGTCCAAAGGCTCCATCCTGGAAGTCATCAAGGCGCCGGGAGCGGCCCCACTGGGGAGCAGCGGAATCCAAGTCGTAATGGAAACGGATCTCATCATCGAAGGCATTCGTCCAGGACGAGTGGTCCGCATTCGCGCTCCAGCATGGCCGAACGTCTATATTCCCCGCGAGGAGTACATTGAGGGCGGCGACGATAGCTTCCCCAGCCCTAAGCTCTTTCCTATATACCGATGAAAACGTTCTTCGTTCTTGGTTCTTCGTTCGTGGCACAACGTTCATGGTTCTTGTTTGTTTGTTCTTCTTTGATGGTTGCTAGCGCTTTTGCAGCGAACGAAACACCAGGAACCAAGAACAACGAACAAGCAGCCGAAGTTTACCGCCCTCAGGCAGGGAAGTTTCCGGACCTCGAGAAGGCGCACACCTACCGCGGTGAACTCGTGTTCGTCGACCACGTTAATCGTCGCGGTAGCCTCCGGGTCCTCGGCGTCGGCGTCTTCCGTCGCAACGACCCGCACCCGTTCGCGATGCTCCCCTATGGCATGATCCGCTATCATGGCGCGCCCGCCGACCTTCGTGACATCCCGCTTGGCACCATTCTGCACGTCACGGCATATCTGCCGCCCGATCCGAAGCTTTCCTCCGTCCCGGTGTTGCCGGTGGACAACAAGGACCGCGACGCGAACCACTACCGTGGCATCGGCGTCTTCCCGGCCGAGAACCATGTGCTACTGCTCGAGGACGAGCCCAGCTATTGCCTCCGCATGGGCATGACCTGGAAACTCAAAGGGGTCGACCTAGAGAAGCCGGCCACGCCCATCCTCGCCACGCTTGAACCCAAGCAAGACGGCGACGCCAAGCCTGCCGAACAGAAACTGACCTTAGATAACGCCACCCGTATCTGGCGTGGTCGCGAAGCCCTCTCTGTCGCCGACCTCATCGCCGAAGGGAAGAAAACGTTCGAAGGCCAATCCGTGCGACTTGGCCTCGTCTGGAAGCCTTGCCCAGACGGCATCTTCCTACGCCTGCACATCTCGGATATCTGGCTCGATGACGCCTCGTTACAACGGGCCGCCCAGAATCAGACCGAGACGCATAAGGCCTTCATCCGTAGCCGATGGATGCCGGCTTGGGTAGACAGCGTGGAGTATGGTAAATTCGGCAAGGCCAAGGTCACGGTAACGCTTTTCGGCGGCATGGACCCTTCCCTTTACGCCGACTTCCAGAAAGCCAACACGGCCCGGATCAACGCGGCCGAGAACACGTTGAAGCATGCCGGCGGCCACTACGGCCCGGCGCACTTGGCTTCAAGAGGCCCCATCGCCGACGTGATCAAACTTCCCGGCTCCGCCCCCATGGGCAGCAGCGGCATCCAAGTCGTCATGGAGACGGACCTGATCATCGAAGGCATCCACCCCGGCAAGGTCGTCCGCATCCACCCCGGACCTTGGGCGGCCGTCGACTTACCTCGCGAAGAATACCTGGGCGATGGAGAGTTCAGACTCGAAGACCGCTTCCCTTCGCCCGCGATCTTCCCGAAATACTAGCAACAAATGTTCTTTGTTCTTAGTGCCTAGTTCTTTGTTCGTCGTTATTCGTTCATGGCACATCGTTCATCGTTCTTGATACTTTGTTCATGGTTTTTGGTTCTGGGTACCTTTGCCGCCAACGAAGCACCAGGAACAAAGAACCAAGAACTTGAGTCAGTTGTTTTTCGACCCGTTGCGGGCAGCTTCCCGCCGATCGAGAAGGCGCACACCTACCAAGGCGAACTGGCGTTCGTCGATCACGTCAACCGCCGCGGCAGCCTCCGCGTCCAAGGCCCCGGCATCTTCCGCAGCACCGAGCCGAACCCCTTCACCCTGCTCCCCTACGGCATCGTGCGCTATCGAGGCGCTCCGGCCGACCTACGAGACGTCCCTCTCGGCACCATCCTCCACATCACGGCTTTCCTGCCGCCCGACCCAAAGACCTCTTCCGTCCCCGTCCTGCCGGTGGACAACCGGAATCGTGACGCGAACCATCGGCGCGGCGTCGGCGTGTTCCCGGCCGAGAACCACGCCCTGCTCATCGAAGATGAGGTCAGCCACTGCCAGCGGTTGGGTCTGACCTGGAAGCTCAAGGAAGCCGATTTCCACGAGAACCAAGGCGTTGTGCTCGCCACGCTTGAGTCCAAGCAAGGTGGCACCGAAAAGGCCGTCGAACAGAAGCTGAGCTTCGATCACGCCACCCGGTTCTGGCGCGGGCGAGAGAACCTCACCCTCGCCGAGGTTGCCGCCGAGGGTATCTGGCCAGCCAGCGGCAAGAAATCGCTCAACGGCCAATCCGTCCACCTAGGCCTAACCTGGAAACCGACACCAGGGGGCGTCTTCCGCCGCTATCATATCTCCGACGTCTGGCTGGATGCGGCGGCTGCAGAGCGCTCCGCGAAAATCCAAACTGAAGCGCACAAAGTCTTCATGCGTAGTCGTTGGTTACCCGGGTGGGTAGACGCCGTCGACTACGGTAAGTTCGGTCGAGCGACCGTGACCGTCACGCTCTTCGGCGGCATGGATTCTTCGCTCTACGATGACTTCCAGCCGGGTAAACAAGCCTACCTCAATGGCGCTGAGAATACCTTGAAGATCACCGAATCCGGGAGCGCTGGGCCCACGCAGATGGCCGCTCGCGGAACTACCATGGAGGTAATACGGCAGCCCGGGGAAGCCCCCATGGGCAGCAGCGGCATCCAAGTCCGCTTCGAGACCGACCTGATCACCGAAGGCATTCGCCCGACCAAGATCGTCCGGATGCGTCCCGCCAGCTGGCCCGACGTACACCTGCCCCGCGAAGAGACCATCAACGGGAACGCCGGCAACCTCGAAGAGCGCTTCCCCACCCCCGCGATCTTCCCGAAATACTAGTAACTGAATGTTCTTGGTTCTTTGTTCGTCGTTCTTCGTTAGGCACAAACAACCAATAACTATGAACTAAGAACTACTTCCCCTGAACTATTTACGAATAACCAAGAACCCCTTCAACCAAGAACAAATAACTAAGAACCATGAACTCCCGCACCCTACCCACCCTGGCACTCTCCTTACTCTTTTCATTTTCGGCTTTCGCGCTCGACCCCCACGTCGAAGCCGTCACCCGCATCGTCACCGGCGCGAAAGGCAAAGTGGAGATGACCGCCGACGGCCAAGGCGTGAAGCTGATCGACCTCAACGTGCCTGGCGCCGGCCCGCACGACCATCGTAAGGACGACCCGTATGATGCGGCTTTCTTCGAGCACGTCGGCCACCTCTCGACGCTCGAGTCGCTCAACATCATCTCGACGAAGTTCAACGACGACTGGATGCCATCTCTCGCCAAGCTCACGAACCTCAAGGCCCTCCGCTTCACCAATAACGGTAAGCTTACCGACGCCGGCATGGCCCAGCTCGCTGGCCTGAAGAACCTCGAGAACTTCTCGTTCGTCGGCACCCAGATGACCGGCAAGGCCTACGCCCAGTTCGAAGGCTTCACGAAACTCACCCGCGTCAGCCACCGCGGTAGCTCGATCGATGACGAAGGCCTCCGCCAGCTGTGCGACCACCTGCCCAACCTCGAAAGCATCAGCCTCGCGCACGCCCGCTTCACGGACGCCGGCGCCCCGCACCTGGCCAAGCTCACCAAACTGAAAGGCCTCGAACTCGGCACCTCCAAGGCGACCCCGCAGGCCCTGAAGCATATCGCCAAGCTACCCCTCGAATACCTTCAGCTCGGCGAAGGCTTCGAATCCGGCGCTTGCTTCCCGCTGATTAAGGATATCTCCACGTTACGTCGCCTGACGCTCACCAACCCCCAGGCCATCACCGACGCTGACCTGCTAGCCCTCGCCGGCCTCACGCAGCTCACCCATCTGGAAATCGGACGAATGCCGCTGCCCGATGAGCGCATCGCAGTCCTCAAGCCCTTCGCCTTCCTGAAGACCATGCGCCTGGTGCCGGTCAAGGACTCCTTCACGCCCGACCAACAGGCGAAGATTCAGTCCGTGCTCCCGCAGACCAAGATCACCTTCAAGTAAACTCTCATGGGCAACCTACTTCATACGGCCTTAGCCCTCCTGCTGCTCGTCGGATCTCCGCTCTTCGCCGCTGAGACCTTCGTCGTCGACGGGCATAAGGCCGTCATCCATCCGGCGGCGACTCCGGCCAAGGACAAGCCGTGGCTCTGGTATGCGCCCGCGCTCAATGGCGGTGTCTCCATCGTCCAGCACAAGCTCTATGCCGACGCCTGTCAGCAGGTCGGTATCGCCATCGCGGGCTACGACCTTGGCGAAGTCCGCGGCGCCCCCAAGAGCGCGGCGCAGTTCACGAAGTTCTACGACGAGATGGTCAAGCGCGGCTATTCGCCCAAACCGATCCTACTCGGCCAGAGCCGCGGCGGCATGATGACGTTGACCTGGGCCTTCCGGAATCCCGACAAGGTGAAGGCTTGGATCGGCATCTACCCAGTGTGCAACCTCACGAGCTGGCCACTCAAGAATTCAAAGGTGCAGACGCTCGCCGATTTCGGCCTGACCGAAGCGGAACTCACCACCCGACTGAAGGAGTTCAACCCGATCGACAACCTCGCCGGCCTCGCTGCCGCGAAGGTCCCGATGTTCGCCGTCCATGGCGACAACGACGTGGTCGTCCCGCACCAGGACAATACCCTCCTCCTCAAGGCACGCTACGAGGCCCTCGGCGGGAAGTTCACGGTCAAGATCGTCCCCGGTGAAGGCCATAAGGTCGGCCCTTCGTTCTTCGCCTGCCCGGAGCTGGTCGAGTTCCTGCTAAACGACTGTAAATAAGCGTCCCTACCTAGGGAAAAGGTGGAACTACCGAGGCTATGGGCTTACGGATGAGGTACCCCATGTTTCGCCGACTTACCCTTGGGCTGGCCCTGCTCCTGCAGGGACTGGCTTATGCCGAAACTCGTTACCTCATTTTGGTCGCCGGGCAGTCCAACGCGGTCGGCTACGACGCGTATGCGGAAGAGCTGCCAGCTGACCTGAAGGATGCCGC
>Ga0114977_10001306_pt1 | contig 16259 bp, 11 predicted proteins | sample S_130805_MF_Meta_FD_87026 | JGI IMG/M metagenome (GOLD analysis project Ga0114977, IMG submission 87026) | Freshwater microbial communities from Lake Simoncouche, Canada to study carbon cycling - S_130805_MF_MetaG | ecosystem: Environmental > Aquatic > Freshwater > Lake | place: Lake...
CACGAAGTCATGCAAAACACTTTTGATTTATTGTACCATTCATATAATACTTTTCGATCTTTAATTTCGCCAATAAAAATGAGTTTCTCTTTTAAATGAGGGAAAGATTTAATCCATTCATTATAAAATACTTGAAATTCAGGATTAATTGCTCCAACAAAAACCATTTTCCAATCTTTTAAATTAATTTGAGACAACGCTCTTAACATCATTTCATTATTTTTAATCTTTTCCCCTATTCTACCAACGGTAAGAAAAATATTTTCTTTTTGGTCGAATGATTTAATATCGTTTTTAAAATTATCAATTAAATACAAATCATTTACACCAACAGGAAGATACATTATTTTATCTTCAATTTGAGGAAACTTTTGTTTAACAAACTTCTCACCTAAACTATTCTCGATAGTAATTAAATCAACCTTTTTTAAAAATATATTTTCTAAATACTTAAAAAACAAATTTTTTATTGAATTGGTTGAATGCTTAATTTTATTACCTTCTTTAAAGGTTTCATTATAACCATCTAATTTTAAAAACAAAAAACCTTTTGGATTTAATATTTTATAATAAATTCCATAAACAAACGAAAATTTTGAAAAAATATATAAATTAAGAACGTCAATTTTTTTGGAATTCTTTTTAAGATAGGATAAAACACTTTTTTCTAAAAAAATAAACCTCCCCTTATTTTCAATAAACTCAAGTTTTAATCCTTTTACTTCGCCATTTAAATTAGAATACTCTTTATTGTTTTTATAACACACAATGCTTGAATCATAATTATAATTATGATTCAAAAAGAAGGGAATCTGTCCTAAGTCTTTAGTTAAATGAACATTTTCACAAATTGGGAATATCGTTACAAATTTTTTATTCATGCTTTAATATTCAATAACAAATTGATGAATACCTAATAAACTTAATACTTTTCGTTCAAAATTTCTAAAAATCATTTTATATTTATTTCTATTTAAAGTGCCGCCGTAAGAACCTGAAAAACCTGTAATTATAGGATTTTTATTAAAAAGTTCAACACTGCTTAAAATACTTTTATCATTTAATATATCATAAACTACATGCTCAATAAATTTACCTTTTGAGTCGTTTACTTTTAAATAAGAACCTTTTAAGTGAGTGATATAAAATCTTGAAGTAACGTAAAAAACATTAGTTTGAGTCACTTTAGGTTTTTTATGTGAATCTGCAATCATATTTACACACTTATGATTAGTTAATTGTTTTAAATTTAAAACTTTGTAACGACCTGTAATTTTTATAAATTCATCGTATTGAGATTCCAATTTTGCAAAAGCAGAATCTAACATCTCAAACTCCTGATAACCTTTTCCTTCATTAAAATGCGATGATTCTTTAAATTTCATCAATGTAATATGTTTGTCCATAAACAATTTTTGAAATTCCTCATCTTTATCAAAATTATAAGCAGAGTTCTCTAAAAAAAACAAATCGTCGTTTGGAAACTGACTTGAATAAAATACTAATCCATCAATATATTCAAGTCTTCTTTGTTCAACATTTATATGCTCAACAAAATTACTATTAGGAATAATAGTACCAGTAATTAATAATGCGCGCTTATTTTGCACTATTTTCCCCATATACCATTTGCTGTATTAGTAATAATTTTTTTATATTGAATTGGGTGAAGAAATACTTGAGGTAAAACACAAATACATGTCCCTATTATTACACCGGTGCTACCCAGATTTAAATATTTTGCTAAAAAAACAGATAATGGAATATTAATAATAATCATAGCAAATGAGTGATAAAGACTTAATCTTATTTTACCAACGCCACTTAAAAAATTTCCAAATAAACTAGTCCAAGATGAAATTAAAACCCAACAAGCCATTGACGCCGATAATATAAAAGGAATTTTAATTTTAGTTCCTATCCATATTTCATAAAAAGTATTCGCAAAAAACAACATTCCAATGACTCCAAATGCAAGTAAAAGCCAAAAGATTTTTAATTTTTTGGTAATACGTTTTATCCAATCAAAATCTCTTTTATGATACGCATCTGTATAAGCCGTCCAAAATGGCGTAGTAATAATTGCAAATCCCATTGTTACTAAACTAAAATATTTAAAAGCAATGTTGTATGGGGTCACTTCTTCTGGACCATATAATTGATCAATAATAAAACTATCCGTTGAAAATAAAATTAAGGCAGCAAACTGCATAATAAAAAACAAAAAACCTAAACCCATCAAATCTTTTGCACTATTTAGTTTTACATATTTTATTGAGGGAATGAGATGTTTATAATCTGTACCAAAATACCATAAAGTTGCAATAAGAGGTGAAATTAAATTAGCGGCACTAATACCAATACTTAGCCATAACAATGAACCATTAGTTGTTTTAGTTAAAACAAAAACAATAATTAATGACAACAAACTAGCAAACGTATTTATTCCACCACTTATTGCCGAACGTTGGTCGGCCTTCAAAATCATTGAAATTAGCTTTATTATAAATTGAAGGCAAAAGAAACTAAATACAATAAAAATTAATCGATTGATTTCTTCATTCATTTCTGGCGGAGTATTTAAAATAAAAGACCAATTAATAAATGGGAAAACTAATACAAATAAAAGATAAACTAACCCAATTGTTATGCTCATAATAGCATATGAAGTGCTTATGTATGTTCGCGCTAACTCATTATCATTTTTTGCAAGCGCTTCAGCCAATTTATTTCTTAACCCATTTCCAAGTCCTAGGTCAAAAAAAGCAAACCAACCAATTACAGAAGTTAATGTAAGCCAAATACCATATTTTACAGGATTTAAATAATTAAGTGCTAATGGAATTAACAAAAAACTAATGGCAATACTAACACATTTTATTAAAATTGACGTAAAAATATTTTTTTTAGTTTTTACACTTCTTTCATGTCCTTGAGTTAAAAAAGTTTTGAAAGAAAATTTATTCTTTATTTTACCTTCATATTCATTTATAAACTTATCAAACCCTTTTTTGAAATCAAACTCTACTGAGGCCTTTAGACAATTAGCAGAATGCTCATTATAATTAAGTTCAATTTTTTGAATTGCATTTTTTACATTTTCAGAAGTAACAGCATCTATCAATACACCAGCGTTAAAATCTTTTACACTTTTTAATCCAATTATATCTATACCAATAACAGGTACTCCAGCAGCATAATAATTAAATAATTTACCCGCAGGTGAAGAAAAATAATTAAAACTTTTTTTTGCAAGGTCAATATCATATCCAGTTATTCCAATATAGAAATGAGAAACATATTCAATAATTTTTGTTTGCTCAACATAATCAAAATCAAAATTTAACTTCCCTGATTTTATAATATCATGATACTTTTCATGCAACCAATTAAAGTATTTATCGTTTTTTATTCCTTTTAAAGTTAAGGTATAAGCATCATCCAAATCTTTAACACAATCAATAAAATATTCTAATCCATAGCCAAACTCAATATTGCCCATGTATAAAATTCTTTTATCTTTTTGTCCAATATACATATTACGTTTTTCATCAAGAATTGGAGAATTTTGAAGATAAAAAACTGTAATAGATTCGTCATCACCAATCATAAAATCCTTTCGTTCTTTACTTTGAATCAACATAGTTTCTATTCCTAACTTTTTACTCAATCTATAAAAAACATCCTTTTCTGTTTCAAGAGAAAAATAAATAGCTTGATTAAAGAATAGTTTAGTTACTAAATATCCTGAAGAATCAATTGCAATGACAGTATCATATTTTTTATCGAATAATTTAATAAAAAAAAGAGTGAAAAATAATCTAAGAACTTTATAAAATTTATATCCAACTGTTTTTCTCCAAAAATAGGCGGCTAATTTCCCAATTTTAATCGTTGAATAATGATCAACTAATCCGTCATTCTTAAATCGGCCATTATCAACATAAATTAATTTGGTATAATGATTTTCTTTACAACATTGGTATAAGTTTAACACCGATGGAGAGTACTGTAACCATTCATCCGGAAACACAATTAATATAGATTTCTTTTTACTCACTTTTTAATCGTTCCAAATCTTTTAATAATTGGTGCGTTCTTTTATCAACACCTATTTTATTTAAATGATAATAAGAATTAAAAAACAATGAATCATTATAACAAAATGACCTTGGTTCGCATTCAAAAGCAATATCGTTGTTTTTTAATTCTTTGGCAATTTTAGTTATGATGTCAATTTTGTTATTAAAAGAGGTTTCATCAATCACAGGAGGGAAAATAAGCAAACGAGCACCTTGTTTTTCAGTATAAAATTTAAATTCTTTCAAAAAAACAATTACTTCATTGTTAACATTTTCAATATTATTGGATTTGGGAGCATGTAAATAATTTTGGTTTGGCAAAGTCCAGTGTAAAAAAGCATCTCCATTGGCATTAAACGATTTCCGATGATAAATATCGATGATTTCTGTTTTTTTATTAAATATTGATGGAACAAAATTCTTTAATTTTTTAGCAGAATAAGTTGGAAGATATTTTAAAAGATGCATCCATTGCTTAGTATTTAAAAGTTTTTTTGATTGTAGCTCAATTTCAAAAACCGTTTGAACTAATTCCATTTCTCCATAAAAATCATCTGTATAAAAATGCTCATATTCAGGAATCAAAACTATTAAATCTCCTTTTTTCACAAAAGGTTTAATATCATTCACGATGTATTCTAATCCAATGCCAGCATGAACTCCCATGTTTATTAAAGGTATATTTAATTGGCTTTCAATTACTTTACTATCCAATCCGAAACTAACATTTGAACCGCCCAATACAATAATTTTAGATTCATTAATTGAATTTAATAAATAATGCTTATCTGGTAATGCTGCTAAAATACTCGATTGTGCAACCCTATCTTTAATAAAAAACAGAGAAAATAACAATATTGCAATTGTTAGAAAAACTAATTTTAATATGTTTCGTAAAAATAGTTTCATTAAAATTGAAAATAAATAAAAGATTGGTTCTGTTTAAAAAAAGCTAAACATATGATAATCATAACTAAATAAATTATCCATCTTAAAATAAAATGTATATTTTGAGGTTGAAACATTTCAATTTCTTTTTTCCGTATCCACTCCACACCAAACAATATTACAATAAGCGGAATTGTTATTGCCATCCCATGTTGAACAGGATATGTAAATAATGATTTAGAAAAAAGACCATTGATATATTGAAAAGCTTGGGCTAGGTTATTTGATCTAAAAAATATCCAAGAAAAAGTAATTAATCCAAACGTAAATAACATGGAAAAAATGCCAAATACATTATTTTCTGAAATAACTTTTTTATTTTTTAAAATTAAATTTGGAATTAAATACAGCCCATTTAGTAAACCCCAAATAACAAAAGTCCAATTTGCTCCATGCCAAAATCCACTTAAAGCAAAAACAAATAAGGTATTAAAAATAGTTTTAGTTAAACTACCTCGGCTCCCTCCCATTGGAATATAAATATAATCTCGGAACCAAGATGTTAATGAAATATGCCATTTACGCCAAAACTGAGAAACATTAGTAGAAAAATAGGGATAACTGAAATTTTGTAACAAAGTAAAGCCAAATAAACGAGCAGTTCCAATTGCAATGCTTGAATAACCAGAAAAATCGCAATAAATTTGAACAGAAAAATAAATTGCACCTAACAATAATGTACTTCCGGGTAAAACCTCATAAGAATTAAAAATAGCATCAACATAAGTAGATAAAGTATCGGCAATTACAATTTTTTTGAATAATCCCCAAAGTATTTGACGCATTCCTTTTACAGCCAGATTTAAATCGAACAATCTTTTCTTATGAAATTGAGGTAATAAATTAAAAGCTCTTTCAATTGGACCAGCTACTAATTGAGGAAAAAAACTTATAAAGGCTGCAAAGGAAACAAAATCAGTTGTCGGTTTCATTTTACGACGAAAAACATCAGTAGTATAACTCAAAGACTGGAAAGTATAAAAACTAATACCTACTGGCAAAATAATTTTTAATGAAACTGCTGGGATATGATAACCCATAGAGTCAAAAGCAGAGATGAAATTATCAATGAAAAAATTAAAATATTTAAAGAACCCTAAAAGACCAATATTAACAATACAACTGGCCGCAAATAACCACTTTCTTTTTTGCGCATGAGTTGATTTTTCTAATAAAATTCCAATGGTAAAATCAAAGATAGTACTAAATGCAATCAAAAAAAGAAAACGCCAATCCCACCATCCATAAAAAATATACCCAATTATTAAAAGAAATAAATTTTGAAGCTTAATGGTTTTATTAAACACAAACCAATACAATAAAAATACGATTGGAAGAAATATGGCATATTCAAATGAATTAAAAAGCATTATCCTTAATTATTGTTTCTACAAACATAGCAGGCATTCCAGCTATCTTCTGTTAATGTTTTTTTTGTAATCCATTCCTCAGCGTGTATAATTTCTAAACCATTTATTTCGGCTATGCTAATAATCTCGTCTATAAATAAATAACGCATGCTATGTAATTCATGCAATTTTATTTCATTATTTGTTGATTTATTTTGAATTAAAATTTCAAAATCCACATCAACTCTATTTTCTTTTGGTATCAAAGTAGGTCTTGATTTTCTATTTATAGAAACAACTTCGTTTTCAAAAAATTTAGTCCTAGTGGTAGGTTTATCTTTTAAAACTCCTGGTCCGTGCCAACAATCAAAAATAAAAATACCCTGAGGTTTCAAATGTTTCTTTACAGTTATAAAAGTTTTATTTAAATCCTCATTAGTAATCATATAACTCATTACGTGAAATAATGAAATAATAGTATCAAATCTCAATGAACTTTCGTATGTTCTGATATCACCTTCTAAAAAAGAAAGTCTTTGAGAAACGGCTCTTTCAGATTCTGATTGTCTATTAATTGCAAGCCTTAACATTGTTTCGCTTAAATCAATTCCTTCAACGTAATAATCAAGTTCAGCTAATTTTTTAGCGTGAATGCCAGTACCACAACCTAATTCAAGAATTTTTTTTGTAAGAGGTCTAAATTGTTTAATTAAAGAATTTAAATATTCAGTTTCCTTTGAATAATCTTTATCATTATATAATAAATCGTAATATTGACTATACGCTTCAAATACTTTTTTATCCATCAGTTTAAAATTTCTTTTAAAGATTTAACCACCTCATGAATTTGTTCATTTGTTAAAGCTAAACCACTTGGCAAATAAAGTCCATAATGATACATTTTTTCAGCGTTTGGATAAACTTCATTTTCAAATAAACCCATTCGTTTTAATACTGGTTGTAAATGCATTGGATAAAAAAATGGTCGTGTTCCAATTCCTTTTTCTGCCAAAAGTTTCATTACCTGTTCAGATATTTTTGATTTATCAATTAGCAAAATCCCGTAAACCCAATAAATATTATCACAATAGTTAGTTTTTTCAATTGGCAATTCTATCCCTTTTACATCTTTTAGTAATTCGGTATATAATTTTCCAATTTCTCTTTTTCTAGCAATGCTTTCGTCCCATCTTTCTAATTGAGCAACTCCTATTGCAGCTTGCATGTTTGTCATACGCATATTCCAGCCTAATTCTTCATGTACAAATCGTTTTTGTACAGTAAAACATAAATTTCTTAAGGATCTTAAATGTTCAGCAATTGAATCATTGTTCGTTAATACCATTCCGCCTTCACCAGTTGTAATTAATTTATTTGGATAAAAACTAAATACACTCACATCACCAAAACTTCCACAAGGTTTTCCTTTATATGTTTGTCCGTGAGCTTCTGCAGCATCTTCAATGATTTTTAAATTGTGTTTAATTGCAATTGCCAAAACAGAATCCATATCTACAGTTAAACCATAAATATGAACGACCATTATAGCTTTTGTTTTGGAAGTAATTTTTGCTTCAATTTGACTGACATCCATATTCCAGGTTTCTAAATCAGAATCAACTAAAACTGGAGTAGCACCCGATTTAATAATAGCAGAAGCGCAAGAAATAATTGTAAATGCAGGCATAATGACTTCATCACCTTCAGTAATGCCAAGCGATTCAATAGCAATTTCGAGAGCAGCTGTGCCGTTACAAACAGCAACACCATATTTTCTTTGTGTCTTTAATGCAAACTCCTCTTCAAATTTTTTAACGAATGGTCCTTCAGAACTTATCCAGCCTGTGTCGATACATTCATTTAAATATTTTTTTTCGTTACCATTCAATAATGGTTCATTTACAGGAATCATATCAAATTATTTTAATGGTGCATTAAATCTTGTTTTATCAGCTTCTCCTTGATATGGGCCTTGTTTTACTTCAATCATTTCTAGGTCTTCTAAAACTTCGAAACCATGTCCGCCAGCAGATAATAATATAATATCTCCAGTTTCTAAAACTCTACTTTCAGTATGATTCAAATCATCATCATAAAAATCAACTTTTAATTTCCCTTTTTTTATTATTAAAACCTCTTGCGTAAAAACCACATTTCTTTGAACGGCATTATGGTAATGAGGTTCTATAATTTTACCAGCTGGATGGTTCATATAGGCCAATTGTTGTGAAAATTCATTAGGAGTAAAAAAATGAATTCCTCTTTCATTAAAACGATGGCTAATAATGATGGCCATTATTTGTCCGCTTGTATTTAATATTTGTTCTATATTCTGCATATATTATTTATTCCAAATACCTTTGGCTTTATGATTAACGATTTTATAATATTGTATAGGTAAAAATATTAAATCTGGAATTAATGAAACGCTGGAAGCGATAATAATGCCAGATAATCCCCAATTTAAATATTTAGCAAAAAATACACAAAGAGGTATATTTATAATGGCTGTGATAATTGCTAAATAAAATCCAATTTTCATTTTCCCTACACCGTTTATAAAGTTACCAAATATCTGATTCCAAGATGACACTAAAACATATACAGCCATCCAAATAGTTAATTGTAATGAAGGTATAGAAACTTCTTTACCTACCCAAATTTCATAAATAAAACCTGACATTGCTATTAAAGGAATAGTAAATAAAAAAATGATACCCCAAATCTTCATCATTTTTTCGGTAATCTGTTTTATCCAATCCATATCATGTTGAGCATGAGCTTCAGTATAAGCACTCCATAGAGGGGCTGATATTAAACTAAAACCAATAGTAATTGGAGTTAAATACTTTAATGCAATATTATAGGGTGTTACGGATTCGGCGCCTAATAATCGAGAAATAATAATATTATCAGTTGCTACAACAATTAAAGCTGTTGATTGAAACAAAAAAAACATAACTCCAACATTTATTAAATTTTTAGCATATTTAAAATTAACATGCTTTAATGAAGGTGTGTAATCTTTATAATGTGTTTTAAAAAACCAAATACTTACTACAATTGGAACAACTATATTAATTAAACCAATTGAAATAGCAAGATATAACAAAGATTCGGATGTTGTTTTCGAAAGCACAAACACAACAATTAGTGATACAACACTTGAAATAGTATTGATTGCACCTGCCATTGCACTTCGTTGATCTGCTAATAAAACAGAAACAATTAATTTAACAACTAATTGTAAACAAAAAAAACCAAAAAGAATAGCCATTACTTTTCTAAGTTCAAATATTTTATCAGGATCTACATTTAAAATATTGGTCCAATCTAAATATTGATTCACAAACAAAAACAAAACACAAGCTAAACCCATTATGATGGATAACATAGCATAGGCAGTACTTAAATATGTTTTCGCACTAGCCTTATCATTATTTGCAATTGCTTCAGCAAACTTATTTCGTAATCCATTACCTAAGCCAATATCTAATAATCCAAACCAACTTATTACACTATAAAGAGTAAGCCAAATCCCATAATTTATTGGGTTTAAATAATGAATTGTTAATGGAACTAAAACAAAACTTGTTATTACACTAATCCCTTTGATTAATATAGAAGCAAAAATATTTTTTTTTGCTTTAACCGTTCTTTCATGACCTCTATTTAAAAAATAAATTAAATTTATTTTTTTCTTAAAAACAGATAATTTATTAAAGTGAGGCATCTTTATTTAGTTTAACCAGATTTTTTTTTACGAAACAACCCCTTTAATTTACTTTTTGATGATTGCTTAATATCTTCACCATAGCCGTAACCATAACCATATCCATATCCGTAACCATAACCGTAATTTGATTTTGAAGTTTTTACAGAATTAAAAATAATTCCAAGATTAGTAATTTTCTTTTCATTATAAATTTTATTTATAAATTTCAAATGTTGTTTTCTAGTTATATCTTGTCGCACCACATAAATATTAACGTCAGAATATTTTGTTAACTCAAGTCCATCTGGCACTAAGCCAATTGGTGGTGTATCTATAACTATATAATCATATTTATCTTTTAGATATTCAAACAACTTTTCCATTTTTTCCTTTAAAATAAGTTCGGAAGGATTAGGAGGAATTGGGCCAGATAAAATAATATCAAGATAAGGAATAACTTTAGAATTTTGAATAACCTCGTCAATAGTTGATACCCCCGATAAATAACTAGAAACGCCAATTTCTTTATTTAAAACAATACCATCAGCTATTTTAGGTTTCCTTAAATCCAAACAAACTAAAATTGTTTTTTTATCGGAAAGAGCAAGAATTCCTGACAGATTATATGAAATAAAGGTTTTACCTTCACCACTAATTGAAGATGTTATAAGGATAACATTTTGTTTTTTATCTTCACTATTATCATTTAAAAAATAATTAATATTTGTTCTAATAGATCGAAATGCTTCCAAAATTGAAGTACTCGGTTTTTCATCAGTGAATAGATTTGTATTTTCAGTATTCCGCCCTATTATACCAATTAATGGAATTTTAGTTTGAAGTTCAAGATTTTCTTTATCTATTATTTTATCATTTAATAATTCTAAAATTGAAATAAATAAAATTGGAATTAATAATGCTAAAACAAAAGCAATTGCATAAGTTTTACTTTTCACAGGTGTGATAGGGCTATAAGAAGGGACTGCAGGATCTATTACCCAATTATCATTTGTTGAAGATGCTAATACAATAGCAGTTTCTGAACGTTTTTGAAGTAAATATAAATACAATCCTTCCTTTATTGTCATTTGGCGTTTTATTCCAATTAATTCTATTTCTGTAGTAGGCATAGCCTCTAACTTACCCTCAACTTTACCTAGGCTTGATGTCATCTCTTTTTGTGAAATCAAATACTTTTGTTTAATACTTTTTAAGTTTTCTAGTATAGACTGTTTAGCATATTTAATTTTCTTATCCAAATTTTCAAAAACTGGACTTGTTGGTTTAGAATCTATTTGGCGTGAGCTAAATTCATTTTCTAATTCACTTAAATTTGAAATCAATTTAACTAATTGAGGATCGTCAATTCCAATACTAGTTGGAGCGATATCATTAATTTTTTTATTCTCTAAAATATATTTTTCAACATATTCAATAAAACTAATTTGAATTTTATTTTCTGATATTTTTTCATCAAATGTTTTCACTCTGTCTAAAAATAACTTAGACTCATCGTCAACATTAACAATACCTTTTTTGGTTTGAAATTCCAATAAGGTTTTTTCAATATCTTTTAATTCGCCAGAAATTTGCAATATTTGAGAATCAATAAACTTTAAAGAATTACTAGCTAAAAGATTTTGTTGCTCAGAACTATTAATAATATAAACTTCTGTTAATTTATTTAAATAATCAGAGCATACTTCTGGCACTCCATCAATAATACTTAATTCCAATATTGAAGATCCAGAAGAAACAACATCTATGTTTATTAATGATGAATAATAATCAGATAGATTTTCAATTGCATTAAAATATAATCTATAGTTTTTTTTATTATAAGAAGGATTATTAAAACTAACATTATCAAAATTTTCACGTTTTAATACTTTAAACTTACCAAAATCATTAATTATATTTTCCCCAAAATTATGTTTAGTGATTTTATCAGCATCATTTTTATTTATTTTATAGGTTATATAAAACGAATTTTGATCAACGATATTAATATCTAAATATTTAAAGTAGGCAATCTCATTTAATGTATCTGGTTTTAATATAAATGGTGCTTTATTATATAATTCGTAAGATTTAATTTTCCCTATTAGAATGTATGATACTCCCAACTCTAATTCATTAATAGCCCTAACATTTAATGTTTTTGATTTAAAAATTTGCATTTCATTCTCGAGATTAACAGTACGCTTCATGTTACTTAAATCCTTCAATATATTTTCGGTAGAACTATTCGAATTCTCATCTTTAATAACAATACGGCAAGATGATTTATAAAGAGGTGTTGCATACCAATTATAATAACGCGCAATAAAAAAACCTAATGTAGTTGAAATAGCAAATAAATACCAAAACCTAAGGTACTTTAAAGAAAAGCGTTTGAAATCAAAATTCCTTTCTTCAATTTCAATTCCTGTTTTTTTTACATTTTCACTCATACTTTTTATAATCTCTCAATATCATTTAATTTTACATTAAATTAAGCCTATCCAATTACCTTAAATTCAATTCGATAAACTTAACAATTATAATTTATTCTCATGGAATCAAATTGTATTATTTAATTAATAACAAAGTTTTAATTCATTTAATTAAGACCATAATTTATACATAATAATCAATAGTCATTTCATTCTATAAAAATTCTATTAACAAATTAGAGTTTATTTAATTATTAATAAAAATGTAGGTTAAATGTTATTTTTAAAACTTAAAATTACCATTAAAATGAAGCGTTTTAAACTTTTTACTATTTGTTATTTCTTCATTTCTATTTATTATGCACAAATAGGCGAACTCGACCGTTTTGACTGTAATTACTCTAAAGAAATTACTATTCCTTTTGATTTTTCGGAAACAAATTCTATAATTCACCCACAACTTAATCAGGTTGTATTTTATAGTTACCGTGATCAATTTACATATTGGTATAAGATTACTGCTAAATCAAATGAAAAACTTATTTATAGCGTTACCACAATTAACGATAGCGATTCTTACGTTGTTTATCTATATCAATATAATAGTGCCGACTTCTGTAAAAAATTGTACTCTCGGAATCTGAAACCTATAACATCGCCTTATTACGTTGGAAATGGAATTCAACCGAACGAATTATCGAAAAACACGATTGATATTAAAAAAGATAATATCTATTATATTTCAATCGTAAACACTTCTCTAAATAATTGTGGACATAATTTTAAATTAAGCTACGGAAAAGAAACCCTAAAAGTGAAAGCTTTTCATACACCTTGTAAAAAAGACATTTCAACTCTTTCTATAACTGAAAAAATAATAAAACCAATTACAAAGGTTAAAGATTCAATAGCCATTTTGAAACCGATACTAGCAACCATAATTAAGGATACTATAAAAATAAATGATCCTATTTTAAAACCAATTTCGTTAAATACCAAAATTGAATTATTTGTAAAAGACAAGAAAAATTTAAATTTAATAAATGCAAATTTATCAGTTACAGAGCTTGATACGAAGGAAAATAAACCACTTCAAAATACCATAAAAGGCAAATGGGAAATGATTTATGATGTGGCAAAAAAGTATAAAATAAAATGTACAGCTTTAGGGTATACCGATTTACAAATGACCTTAGAATATAATAATACCAATATTATTGAACTATTATTAGAACCTTTAAAAGTTGGAGATATTTTCATTATGAAAAGCATCTATTTTCATCCAAATACGTATGCCCTTAGAAAAGAATCAGCTTATGATTTAGGAAGGCTTTTAGAATATATGAGAAATAATTCATCAGTAAAAATTGAGATACAAGGTCACACAAATGGTGATAATAAAATTTATAAAAATAAAGCTTATGAAAATTTGGGAGAAGAATGGAATTTTAAAGGCAGTTCTAAAACACTTTCATTAAAACGAGCTGAGGCAATTAAAAAATATTTAATTAAAAATGGGATTGATTCTGAAAGACTAATTCCAATAGGACAAGGAGGGCATAAGCCAATTATTGAAAATCCAGAAACTATGGAAGATGGGCAAAGAAACATAAGAGTTGAAGTAGTTATTTTGAATAATTAATTAATCTACTTCTTCTCTAATTTTTCCGCTTCAGGTAAAGAAATTTTCTTTTTGTTGTAATATGCAACAATAAATGCGTCAGTTAATCCCATAGCACTTATATTATTTTTAGCTTCTCTTGCATCGGATAATTTTTCAAATAAACCAGTTGTATAGCAAACCCCGTTTTCTGATGCTTTACTATAAATTGGGGTTAATCCTTTAAATGTTTCAGCTAAAACATTAGCTTTAAAAACACCCAATTGTACTTGGTATACTAAAAAAATAGGTAAATCAGCATCTGTTTTAATTGGTTTATTCCATTCATCTTTTATATTGCCAATAGTTTTTGAAAAAATGGTATCTATTTGTGTTTTATTGCTACTGTTGTTTTTTTCATTTTCAGCAATAAGATTATTTATTGTTGAAAGTTTAGTTTGAGCATCATTATTCTTTTTAATTAATTCCTGATTTTTTAATTCGAGTTTTTTAATTTGATCCTCTAATTGTATTTTTTTTGAAGGATCTGTTGTTTTTAACAATTCAACCGAAAGCTTTTGCAAATCATCTTTATTAGTTTCACTTTTTTCAGTCAAATCTTCTTTTAAAAGCGTAAACAAAGTTTGGTCGATATCTAGTTTTGTAATTTGTTTTTCAGGAATAATCGAATCCTTTATTACTTCTTTCTTTTTTCTTTTCTTTTTTCCTGAAAAATAAAAGGAAGCATGGTAGGCATCAATAGTTGCATTTTCTGCAAAAGCCATCGCATTTTTCAATAATTCCTTTTTTTCAGTATAATTTGGTGACTTTTGAGCAAAAATTAGTGATTTTTGAGCTTTTTTCTGAAATTCTAGAGCAAATTTAGCATATTTTAAAGCCATTTTTGCAGAATCTGAAGCAAGAATGATTGCAGAATCAATACTAATTATTGCATCATTGATCAAAAAAAGAGCAGTATCAATATTATTTGAAATTAAAATTGGTTGATTTTCAAAATAACCATGTTGACAAAATATAAAAGTTTGATCTGCTAATTGTGCGCTCTCTATGGCTAATTTTTTACAATAAATACTATTGTCTATAATTGAATCTGATTGAGAATTACATTTTAAAGGATTTAATATAATTAGGGAGCATAAAAACAAAAGAATTCGTAAATTGAAACTACCTGAAAATTGACAATTCATTTTATAAACCTAGTTAAAGTTAATAAATATAGTATATATATTGTATAATCAAAAAAAAAACACGAAATTGCCCTAATAATAAATAATAGTTAAAATGGTCAAAAAAATATTTTATTTTACAACATCACCAATCTTGGTTGATGTTAAATTTAATTCCTTGATTTTATGTATTGCATTATTTTTTATTTCTTCTTTTAGCTATTCTCAAGATTCATTAAGTAGCTCGAAAAAAAAGAGTTCATATATTAATCCAGAACACACTTCTGAAAATTACATGAACATCAAATATGGCTGGTTTATTGGTGCTGATATTGGTCCAACATTATTTTACGGAGATGTTGCTTTATATAATAATTTACCAAAACGAGGAGATTATTCTAAGAGTACTGGTAGGGGTTTCAGTGTTTATGGAGGCAAGAAATTTAAATTAGGCTTATCTGCTGAACTCCAATTATTTAAAGGTACTTTAAAAGGAGAAAAACAATCGGGGAAACTTTACAGAAGATACTTTAATGCAGATTTAATGGGATATTCTGTAAGTGCAAAATATAATTTATCTCAATTATTATTTAGAGATAAAAATGATAGAAAATTCTTTAATCGCATGACTGTATACCTAACAGTTGGTGTTGGCCAAACTTTTTTCAGAAGCAGATTATATAAATTAGCTGTAAATAATCAATGGTATCTTGAAAAAGCAAATGGCTTTTCAACTTCGGGTATTGATAGCGCGGGAATTTCTCAGGCAGGTGGATTGGTGCAAGGCAAGCAAAAACCAATAAGTGCAATTATTTTACCGGTAGGTGGGAAATTAAATTTTAAATTAAATAACAAAACCAATGTTATTTTAGATGTTAATTATGTAACTGCTTTTACTGATCAAATTGATTCTTGGTCGAGAAGTTGGAGTCATAAAGACCGC
>Ga0114977_10001307_pt1 | contig 16255 bp, 6 predicted proteins | sample S_130805_MF_Meta_FD_87026 | JGI IMG/M metagenome (GOLD analysis project Ga0114977, IMG submission 87026) | Freshwater microbial communities from Lake Simoncouche, Canada to study carbon cycling - S_130805_MF_MetaG | ecosystem: Environmental > Aquatic > Freshwater > Lake | place: Lake...
CCCGTGGTGATGCTGATCGCCGCGCTCGCGGGGGCGGCCCTGGTGCCGGGGGTCGAAGCCCGCCGCTGGCTCCCGGCGGTGCCGTTCGCGGGTCATGTCGCCGTCGCCAAGTCGCTGCTCGCCACGTTCACTGCTTCGGCCGCCGACGACGGCCGCTCCTCCGGCGAGGCCGCCCAGCCCGCGGCGCAGGTAGCCGTGGCGGTCGCGATCTCGCTGGTCTCGTCGCTGGTCATCACCTCGCTGTTGCTCCGCGTCACGGCGCAACTCGTGGGCGACGAGGAGATTCTCTTCCGAGGTCCCGAGGAGGCGACCCGCGGCCTCGGGCGGCCGGCTCCCCGCAGCGTGCCGACCGCCTGGCAGGGGGCCGGGCTCGTGGCCCTCGGCTTCACGGCGCTCTGGTACGCGCAGGGACTGGCGCCTCCGGAGTTCGTACCGGCGCTGATCGTTCAGCAGGCCGTGGCGGTGCTCGCGCCGCTGGCGGCGTTCGCCTGGTGGCAGCGGGTCGATGCCCGGGAGACGTTCGCCCTGCGCCGGCCGGCAGCGTCGTGGCCGCAGGCGGTCGCCGCGGTCGTCGGGGCCGCCCTGCTCGGCGGCGGGCTGTTCGTCGTCGGTGCGGCGCTGGCCTTGGCCACCTGGCGCGGGGAGGTCTCGCCGGAGGCGAAGCAGTTTGCCGGCCAGCTCGTCGGCCTGATTCGCGGCGGCACGATCGTGCCGGCCGTGCTGCTGCTCGCCGTGATGCCGGCCGTCTGCGAGGAGCTGTTCTTCCGCGGCTGGGTGCTGTCGGCCGCCGCCGGCCGACGGCCCGCGGCACGGCGGGCTGGGCTCGCGATCGTCGCCCAGGCCGCCGCGTTCGCCGCCTTCCACCTGCTCCCCGAGCGGATGCCCCAAACGTTCGCCGTGGGCCTCGTGCTCGGCTGGCTGACGCTCGCCACCCGCAGCCTGCTCCCGGCGATCGTGGCCCATGCGGCGCACAATGCGACGCCGGTGCTCCTCGTCGCGTTGGCGACCGACGCCGACCTCGAGTCGGCGGTGGAGGTTCGGGGCGGCCTGCCCCCGGGAAGCGTCGCCGTGGCGGTAGGATGTCTCGCCGTCGGAGCGGCGCTCGTGGCGTTCGCCCGCCGCACCCGCGATCGAGATTCGGAAGGCCCATGATGGACACGAGAGCGACCAGCGTCCGCTGGCGAATCCTCCTGGCCGTCGGGATGGCATGGGCCGCCACGGGCCTCGGCCGCGCCGCCGATCCCGAGGCCGGCGCGGATCCGCAGCCCCCCGCCGGCCGCACGCTCCGGGTGGCGATCGCCCCGATCGTCACGGCCGTCGAGTTCTCCGACGACAAGCCGTATGGGGCCATGATCGACATCTGGGCCGAGCTCGCGCGGCGGCTGGAGGTTTCCACGGACTTCGTCCGCGAGCCGACGTTCATGGACCTCATGAGGGTGGCTGCGAAGGGCGAGGTGGATCTGGCGCTCGGGCCGCTGGCGATCACCGAGGACCGGGAACGGACCCTCGATCTCACGCATCCCGTATTCCACTCGGGCCTGCGGCTGGTGGTCCGGCAGAAGAACGACACCGGCTTCCTGTCGGCGATCCGCTCGTTGCTCTCCTGGCAGCTCCTCGAACTCGTGGGCCTCGTGCTCGCCCTGGCCGTGCTCTCCGGGCACCTGCTCTGGTGGGCCGAGCGGTCCCGCAACGCCCACTCGTTCCCGGCCGAGTATCCCCGCGGCGTGTTCGAGGCGATGTGGTGGATCGCCTCGACGATCGTCACCGGTGGCTGCGACGACAAACACGTGGACGGACCGCTGGGGCGGCTCATCGCCTTCGCGTGGATGGTGGGGGGCATCGGCCTGCTCGCGGCCTTCACCAGCGTCCTCACCGCCACGCTCACGGCGGAGCAGGTGACGGGCGTGATCCACGGGCCGCGGGACCTCGCGGGCCGCACGGTCGGCTGCCAGACGGCCTCCGTGGCGGCCATCTGCGTGGCGCAGCGGGGGGCGATCGTCCGCGACTACCCGACGGTCCGCGACGCGCTCGAGGCCCTGTCGCTCGGCATGGTTGAGGCGGTGGCGGGCGAGAACGAGTCGCTGATGGTGATGATCAAGCAGCTTGGCGGCGAACGGCTGAAGATCGTCGGGCCGATCTTCGAATCATTCGACTTCGGCATCGCCCTGCCCAACGGCAGCCCGCTCCGCGAGCCCCTCAACACCACGATCCTGCGGATGCGGGAAGACGGCACGCTCGAGCGAATCCGGGAGAAATGGCTCGGCAAGCACGACTGACCGCCCGCGGGAGCGTTCACCGTTGGCCGCAGGTTTTCGAGTGGCCGCAGGTTTTCAAGTGGCCGCAGGTTTTCAACCTGCGGTGACCCAAAGTGGCCGCAGGTTTTCAACCTGCGGATGCTCCGCGCCGAGGGTGCTGCTTGTGCAGGTTGAAAACCTGCACCCACTTTGCAGACCGAAAACCTGCACCCACGTTCCAGGGTAAAAACCTGCCCCCACGTCCGGCGACGCCGACGCGGGTGTCAGCCGCCGAGGGCGTCTTCGAGTGCCTTGAGCCGCTGGTGGAGCGCCGCCACGTCGCGCTCCAGATCGGCGATCCGCTCCTCGAGCTGGCTCGGCGCAGGGGCCTGGCTCGGAACAGGTGCCCGCGGCGCCGCGGCCGGCATCGGTGCGGGGCTCGAGGCGATCTCCGGCTCGTCGTCGTCCGCGGACTGAGCCACGGCCGGCGCCGCCTGGGCCGCCGCCATCGCCAGGCCGAGCTCGCGCCGCACCTTCTCGAGCTTCTCCTCCGGCAGGAGGCCGTGGGTGAGCATGCGGCCGCGGCCCGGCGGCGAAAGCCAGATCACGAGGCCCCGCTCGGCGAGCCGGTCGAGATGGCTGCGGAGGGTGTCGAGGTCGGCGATGGGGTCCATTCGGCTGGCCCGGCCCCGCAGATCGCCCTCCGTCTGCTCGCCGCGGAGCAACAGCTCGCCCAGGATCGCGAGCTCCTCCTTGCCCACACCGAGCCACTCGTAGGCGAGGTGCCGGTAGCGGGGCAGCTTCCCGCTGCCGAACACCTCCGCCGCCGCGCCGCACTTCCGCAGCCCATCGAGAGCGCGAGCCGCCTGTTCCTCGTCCACCGTCATCACCGGATCGCGGTTGCTCTTCTGATTGCAGCCGGTCACCACGCCGTTGAGCGACAGCGGATACTGGTCGGGGGTCGTCTTGGCCTTCTCGATGAGCACGCCGAGCACCCGCCGCTCGAAGGCGTCGAGCGACCGGATCGTCTTGCCTGCCGTCGTCGCCCCGTCGCCATCCCCGCTCATGCTCGCTGCCTCCGGTGCCTGACCGTACCCAGTCCGTTCGTTCAGAATCCCACCAGCATCGTCACGAGCGCCGCCGCGCCCACCGCCACGAGCGTCGCCCCCATCCAGCGGGCGATGGCCGGCCGCTCGGCATAGCGATAGTCGTCGCGGGCGATCGCCCGGAGCACGTGCCGGTGCTCCCACATGCCCGCCAGCGTGGCCACGATGCCCAGCGCCACGAGCACGGCCCCGGCCGTCCGCGTCTTGAGCGGAGAAAACCCGCGGAGCGTGCCGTCGAGATCGACCGCCGCCTGGCCGAGCCGCTCGATCCCGAAGCCGAAGCTGATCATGGCCAGGCTGGTGCGGATCCAGGCCAGGAGCGTGCGGTCGGCCGCCTCCCGACTCCGCTCGCGGGCAAGCTCGTTGGGCAGCGACGTCTGGTTGTCGGGCACGAAGGTCATCGCCGGCAGGATACCAGCCTTTCGCTCACTTCACCTCCAGCGGCACGGCGGCCGAGTGGGCCGAGAACTCGGGGGCGTAGCGGCTCTGGATCCGCGCGAAGCCGCTCGAGGCAGTGCCCCGGTGGGCCGCCCGCAGCGAATACTCGAACACGTGCGTGCCCCGGGGCAGCCGCTCGAAAAACAGCTGCGTGCTCGCGTCGCGGACGGCGAGATACCAGGCCGCGCCGTCGCCGAACCGCCAGCCGGAGAGCACGTCAACCGGCTCGGTGAGGCTCGGCCGGTGGTCGGCGAGCTCCAGATACTCGTAATCCCGGTCGCTCGTCACGACCAGCCGGACCACGAGCTCGTCGCCCGGCTCCACGGCCGTCGCCGGTTCGAGCACCGGCCCCGCCTTCGTGAACCGCTTCACGAACAGCTGCTTCTCGATCGCGAGCTCCTCGCGGCCGGCCGTCGGCACCTTCGCGATGTCGTCCAGATACTGCCAGTGCACGCCCCCCCAGGCGAGCCCGGCGTCGGGCTTCGTCATCACCACCTCGCCCATCACGGGGGCGATCTCCCGCCGCACGAACCGCTCCTCGAAGAAGCCAGTCCCCGCCTCCACCGTCGCCGGCGTCACCGCCTCGCCCCCGACCTGCACCGTCACCAGGCCGCTCGACCCGAGCAGATCCTTCCCGCGGCCGAGCAGGGCCCCCACGGCGTCGGCCGTGGCCATGCTCCCGGGCCAGCGGCTCGTCCGCTTCTGCGACAACAGCCACGCCTTCAGCGCCTCCACGGCGCCGGCATCGCCTGCGATCTCGTCGAAGGCCTCGATCATCACGGCCTGCGTCTCGATCGGTGCCGATGCCCAGCTCCACCAGGCCGGATGCTGATCCCGCCACCACATGCCCTGCCAGGACTCCTGTTCCGCGCCCGGCTGCACGTCGGCGTCCACGGCCCGCTGCCTCAGGCTGTCGATGATCGACCGGGCCGCGTCGCGGTCGCCCGCCCGGTGGAGCGCGAGGGCCACGTGCCCCTGCGACCGTCGGCCGAGTTTCATCCACGACTTCGTCCCCACCGCGAGCCCCCAGCGGATCGCCTCGGCGGCCTCGCCCTCCGGCGGCGCGTCGGCCTTGAAGAAGCTTCGCGCAAACAGGGCATAGGCTCCCGTCGGCGTGAGCACGGGATCATCGATCTTCCCCGCCCGCCGCCGCTCCTCCACGAGCCGGCCGTCGAGCCAGGGCAGCGCCGCAATCGCGGGCTGCACGTCGATCGCCACGCCATTGGCTCGCAGGCGACCGAAGCCGGCGATGATCGCGAGCGTGACGGGATCGCAGGAGCGGCCCCCGGGAAACCAGGGCCAGCCCTGATCCTCGTTGCGGAGCGACTCCAGCCGCGCGAAGGCCGCCTGCACCTCGTTCTCGGCCCGCGTGGCGTCGAACAGCAGGCCGATCCGGGCCCGGGCCTCCCGCTCGTCCACCGCGTCACGCACCCACGGCGTTTCCGCGAGCAGCGTCTTCACGAGGTCGGCATTCTTCTCGAGCGGGCTCTCCAGGGCGGCGGTGCCCTTCCACTGCTCGAAGACCTTCGCGATCCGCGGATCGGCCGTGGCCACGTGCCGGGCGTAGGCGTTGGCGTAGAGCCTGGCGAAGAGCGTCTCGATGCTCTCGTCGTTCTCCTCCATGAGACAGGGCAGGGCGAGCACGCCATACCACGCCGGGTTCGCTGCCGCCTGCACGACGAGCGACTCGCTGCGAATGTCCGTGCCCGCCGACTGAAGCAGCCGGTCGAGTTTCACCCGCCGCTCGCCCGGGCCGCGGATCGTGATCGGCACCGTGTCGGCTACCGGCACGCGTCGCGGCAGCACGGGAACGAGGGCCTCCTCGCCGTCGGCCGCCCGCTTCGCGGCCGAGGTCGTCGCCCCGGTCGCGGTGTAACGGAGCACGTCGGTGCCGTCGGCCACCTTCACGGTGAACACCACCGGCTGCGATTCACCCGCTGCGAGATCGAAGGCCTGCTGTCGCGGCCCGTCGAGGAGCGCGTCCCGCGAGTCGCCCGTCCGCGCGTCGGCCAGCGCGAAGCTCACGGTGCCCGCGAATCGGCCCGTGGAGGTGTTGCTCACCTTCACCGGGATCTGCACGACGTCGCCCTCGCGGAGGAACCGCGGCACGAGCGGCTCCACCATCAGGTCCTTCGCCGACACGCATTCGTCGACGAGCGTGCCACTCCGCAGGGCTGCGTCGTGGGCGAGCCCCTTGAACTGCCAGGTCGTGAGCGTGTCAGGGAGCGTGAACTCGATCGTCACGACGCCGTCGGAGCCCGACACCAGCGTGGGAAGAAAGAAGGCCGTCTCGGCGAGGTTCGTGCGGGGGGGCGGGGGAGCCGCCGTGCCCTTGCCCGCGCCGGGGCCGGAGGCGTTGCCCTGGCGGTCCGCTGCGTCGGCCGCCGGAGCCGCAGCGGTCTTGCGAAACAGCGGTTCGCCGGCCGCCTCGGGCGCCGCCATGGCCATCGCCATCGGCGCGGCCGTCAGCAGCTCGTCGACTCCGCCGCGACTCCGCCCGAACCGTCTGCCACCGCCGACTCCGCCCATCGCCCAGCCTCGTCGAGTGGGTGAGCCGAACGGCTCGCGAAGCTCCCGGTAGCTGATCTCGACGCCGTCGAGCGTGAGGGCCCAATCGCCACGGACGCCGTTGAAGCCATTGGCCGCGTTGGTGAAGGCCACGTCGGCAGCCCCCCACTCGCTGCGAAACAGCCCTTGGAGACCGGCACTCGGAAACTGGTGTTCGGCGAGCGCGTCGAGCGACTGGTCGTAGGCGAGGGCCAGAAACTCGGCCACGGCCGGCGCCTCAGGGCCGGCGAGCGGATCGGCCAGGCTCGTGATCGTGGCCCGCCAGACCTCCTTGGTCGCCGGCTCGACGCGCCGCGTGAACCGCTCCCAGGCGATCGCGAGTTTCTTGTTCGTCCATGGCACCTGCACCGTCTTCTGCTCGCGATGCAGCCGGCCGTCACGCACGAGCCACGCGGTGAGGGTAAACCCGCCGCGATCCTCGTCGGCCACCGCCACGCGCACGGGCCACTGCGTCCGGCCCGGCTCCGTCCAGAACCGCTGCAGCACCCGGCCCGCCCGCGAGATTTCCACGAGCGCCCGGCCGTGGTCGTAGCCCGTGCCGAGGATCGCCTGAAACTCGCGGCCGGCCTCGACGGAATCCTTTTCGGCGGCCATGGCGAACGGCCGCTTCACGCGATCACGGTCGGCCGCGGGATCGATCACCGTGAACGTCGACTCGCTCCGCACGTCGGGCACACCAGCCTTGCCCGGAATCATGAACACCGCCCGGTAGATGCCCGCGGGCAGCGTCGCCTTCACCTCCGCCTTGCCCGTCGTCGCGTCGGTCGCCACCGCGCGAGTGACCACCGCCTCGCCGAGCTCCCAGGTGTCGGGATCGGAGGGCTTCGGTGCCACTCGGGGCCGCAGGTCGCCGGCGGCCGCCGTGGCCTTCGCCTTCCGCGCCGTGCCGAAGGGCCGTGCTGGCGTCGGCGGCTGGGGGTCGCCGAGAACGTCGCCGCGATCGACCGCGGCGGGCTGCACGAGGGCGTGGATCGCGAGCGTGCCCGCGGCGGCGCGGGGCTCACCGTCGAGCGACCGCGTCGCGAGCGTGAGCGTGACCGGCGCCGCCGGCTGCCCGCGGTCGTCCTTCACATCGGGCTGCACCGCCTGCCAGTCGCTGCGTTCGATCGCCGCCTCGACGTCGGTGGAGCCGGCCGCCACGCTCCGCGTGTCGCTCCGCGTTTCGCCGCTCGGGTCGGTGACGTCGGCCACCACCGCGTAGGTGAACACCGGCAGCGCGGCCTGCGGCACGCTCTTGTCGGGCACCGCCGGAAACCGGATCGTGAACGTGCCGTCGGCGGCGGTCAGCTCCGTGCCCCGGGCGATCTTCCGCCCGTCGTTGCCGAAGGGGAGCCAGGGAAAGCACCAGCGGCACCAGACGGGGAGTCGCATCCGCCGCTCCACCCGCCACGCCACCTTCGCTCCGGCCACCGGCAGCCCCGTGTAGGTGGTCGCGGTGCCGGAGAGGGCGACGGCCGAGCCGAGCCGCGCCGCCTCGGTCGGCGGCGCGAGCTTCACCTGGAACTTCGGCCGCTTGTATTCCTCGACGCAGACGGCCACGCCGCCCGTGAAGCCCTCGGTCTCGGCGAGGAGCATCCACTGCCCCGGCAGCGCCCCGGTCGGAATCGGAAACGATCCGTGGAACGAGCCGACGGCGTTGGTCACATGCTCGGCCTTCGCCACCTCGCGGCCGTTGGCGTCGCGGAGCGTGACCGCGATCGCCCGCTTCTCGAGCGCGTGGTAGTCGCGGCGGTCGTGGTCGAAGGAGCCCGCGATGCCCTTGTAGAACACGGTCTGGCCAGGCCGATGGATGCCGCGGTCGGTGACGGTCACGATCGACGTGCCGCGGTGCTCCTGATCGTGCCGCCAGACGTGCGTCGATTCCGTGGCCGCCGTGTGCGTCGTGCCCGCGACCGCGGCCTTCGCCACGAGCAGGAGTTCGCGGCCCTGCTCCGCGGCCAGTTCGTAGCGGCCGTCGGCAGCGGTCGTGGCCGACCGCCGCTCGACGAACCCCGCCGGGCTGCCCCGTTCCTCGCGGACGACCATCGTCACCGTGGCGCCGGCGACGGGCTCGCCCGAGGCGATGTCGACGACGTGCCCGGCCAGCGGCTCACCCTTCGCGGCCTGCGGCTGGCCCTCCGACGACACGATCGCCAGCCGCGTGACCCAGACGAGTGTGGCCTGCACGACGTTGTCCTTGGCGCCGAAGCCGGGATCGTGGCTGGCGATCACCCAATACGCCCCCGGCTCGAGCGACTCGGGCTCGAACACCGTCACGGGCACGTCGTGGTGCCGCGAGCGGAAGTCGGGGGTGGCGGGGAGATCGATCGCAGCCGTCTTGATGGCGGTCAGCCCGGGGATCGTGGCCCGATCCTCGTCGTCGAGCCACGCCGCGTTGGGCCTGCCGGCCTTGAGCCGCGCCGTCCAGTCGGCCTTTGCGAGCTTGAGGTGCACCTTCGCGAGGTTGCGGTAGGTCACGCGGACCGCGGGCCAGGGAGCCGCCCATGCCCGCTCGGTGGTGAGCGACAGTTCCTTCGCATCGATCTCCTTGACGAGATTCCGGCAGAGCCGGCCCCCGACGCTGTCGGGGTGCTTCTCGGCAGCCCGCGCGGCGATCCCGCGGGCCTCGACGAGATCGTCGTGCGCGCGGGCGATCTCGGCGAGCGCATGACTCGCCTGCGCCGCCACCTCGTGGTCGCCGGCGGCCGCCAGGAGAGCCTCGAGGGCATCGGCGTGTCGGTCGGTCACGGTCACGTCGCCGGCATCGACCGCCGCACCGGCTGCCCAGAGGATCCGATCGAGGTCGGCCGCAAGGAAGGCGGTGCGATCGGCGTCGGCCGCGTGGAAGTCGAGCAGCGAACGGTAGAGCGCGGCCGTCTGGAGGATCGGCGAGTCGGTGTCGGTGACGGCCGCGTCGTCGCTCGGCCTCCACGCCCGAAACTCGGCGGCCGTGCCGAGCGCGGGGCACGTGGCCTCCAGCTCGAAGGCATCCTCGGGGTCGGCGAGCCCGCGCTCTCCCGACGCCGCAAACTCGATCGCATCGCGGATCACGACGTCCCACACGGTCGGCCGGTAGGCGTCGGGCATCGTGCCCTTCGTGAGGATGGCCGACCACTCGCCGACGGGGAGTTTCTGGAGGCCCCCGCCGCCATCCACCGCGGCGGCGAAGCGGCGGCGGATCTCGCCGACGACCGTGGGCAGATCCCACTCGGCGATCCGCGCGAGGTCGTCTCCGCCGGCTCCTCCCGCGGTCCGCTGCTGAAACCGCCAGCGGTTCATCTGGAAGAAGCCCCAGGTCCAGTTGGCGCGGATCGCCTCGAGCACGGGCCTCGTCTCGGGTGGCGCCGCGGCGGTCGCGGCGGCGAGCCGCACGAGCCGCTCGGGATCGTCGGGGGCGCGGTCGCCTGTCTCGGCGAGGACCCGCGTGGCGATCGCCCGGGCCACTTCGGCCCACTCCCGGTCGGCCGCAGCCGCCTGCTCGATGCCCGCCAGCGCCTCGGCGGCGGCCTTCGGCTTCCCCTCGTTCAGGGCCCCTTCGACCCGCTTCCAGGCCTCGGCCCTTGGCCCGGCTGGCAGATCCTCGGCGTAGCCTCGCATCGTGAAACCTCCGACGAACATGACAAGGAGCCCGGCGAACCAAACCACCGCACCCTGGCCGCGGGCCCGCCGGACGGGCGCGGGAATCATGCCTCGGTCGATCGGGGCCATGCCGTGGTTCTCCAACAGGGGCTGAAGCTCAGGAGCCCGGATTGTATGCCCCAAAACCCGAACCCATTGGCTGATCCGCCACTATCCGAACGGCTGGCGGCCGAACACCGTAATAAGGGGGCGCGCCGAGGCTGGCGGTCAGTTCCGCCGCACCGCGAAACCACGCCGGGCGAGACTCTCATGCCGGAAACGTGCCGCGGCCGAAGACGACCGGGCATCTGCATGTCGGCAGGCCGGGCATGAACCTCACGCGTCAGCACCGCCGAGCCACCCCCCGCCACGGCCTCGCCGTGGAGCGGCTCGAGGGCCGGCGGATGCTCGCCTTCGGCATCACCATGTCGACCACGCCGACCGGTCAGCAGACCTACGTGATCGACAACGGCGGCGACCTGTCGTGCGCCATCCTGCGGGGCGGCACCACCAGCAGCACGATCCACCTCGGCGACCTGACGTCGATCAAATACAAGAATCAGGAACTGCTCGCCCCTTACGCGACGACCAGCCGCTACTCCCACTACGAGCAGGGGCTGAGCAACACCACCGTGATCACCACGGCCACCGGGGGCACAGCCGGCTCGCGCTGGATCCTCGTCGCCTGCGACGACACCGCCGCCGGCGGCACAGGCGTCGTGCAGTACTACGCCGTGCGTGAGAACGACACCAACCTCTACCTCTCGTCGTATGTGCCGAATCCGACGTCGGAGGGACGGTTCATCGCCTACCTCAGCAGGTCGGTGTTCACCAACCCGGAGGCGCCCAGCGACAACGACGGCACCACCGGGGCGATCGAGGGGAGCGACGTCTTCGGCCATGCCGACGGCACCACCTCGTCGAAGTTCTACAACGTCGGCGGCCGCCGGCAGATCGAGCACGTCTCCCACGGCCTCGCCGGCACCGCCGGATCGACGCCGGTCGGCGCGTGGATGTTCATGGGCAGTCGCGAGCGGTCGTCCGGCGGGCCGTTTTTCAAGGACATCGACTTCCAGGCCGGCAGTGCGGTCGAGATCTACAACTGCATCTTCACCGGCCACACGCAGACGGAGCCGTATCGCGCGGGCCTGCACACCTACGCGCTGCAGGTCAACGGCGGCCAGGCGCCGACCGAGCCGAGCTATGCGTGGCTGGAGAACCTCCGTGATCTCCCCACGAACACCGCGCTGATCCAGGGCCTGATCCCCGCGAGCCAGCGGGGCGGGGTCGCCGGAACCGCCACGGGCATCGCCGCCGGCCGCGAGATCACCGTCGGCCTCGCCAATGCCGCCGCCCAGTACTGGGACGTCGCCGACGCATCCGGCGGCTTCTCTATTCCCAACGTGCTCCCTGGAACCTACACCGCCACGCTCTACGACGGCGAGCTCGAGGTCGGCCGCCGGACGGTCACCGTCACGGCGGCCGCGACGACGACGGCGAACATCGCCAACAGCTATTACCTGCCGTCGAATCCGATCTTTCGGGTCGGCACCTTCGACGGCTCGCCGATCGGGTTTCTCAACGCCGACAAGATCGAGACGATGCACCCGTCCGACGTCCGCATGGCCAACTGGGCGGGCGTGCCCAACTTCGTCGTGGGCACCAACACCGACGCCCAGTTTCCCATGGCCCAGTTCATGGGGGTGAACAACAGCCAGCGGTTCACGTTCACACTCACCGCCGCCCAGGTGCAAAGCCTCACCTTTCGCGTGGGGATCACCCTCGGCTTCTCGGGCGCTCGGCCGAAGATCACGGTGAATGCCGGCCAGAGCTACGCCTGGACCAGCGGCAATCCGACCGCCAGCAGCGACCTCAACAGCCGCGGCGTCACCCGCGGCACGTGGCGCGGCACCAACCAGCTCTACACCTTCGGCATTCCCTCGACCGCGTTCCGCGCGGGCACCAACACGATCGACATGGGGATGATCAGCGGGAGCTATGTCAGCGGTCAGACGTGGCTGAGCCCGAACGCCGTGTTCGACGCGATCGACCTCGTGCCGACCACCTCGGCGAGCCCGCCTTCGATCTCCACCGTGACGGTCACGCCGGCAAACACGACAGTGGCGATCAACGGCTCGAAGGCCTTCGCGGCCGTCGCGACGGGCTCCACCGGCAGTCCGCTGGCTGTCAACATCGACTGGTCCGCGACGCTCGGCACGATCAACCCCGCCGGCGTCTACTCGGCCCCGTCTGCCGCCGGCAGCGGCACGATCTCGGCTGTCGCCCGCATCACGCGCACTCCCGGCTACTCGACCGGCACCGGCAACTCGACGACGGTGCCCGACAGCGTTACCGCGACCGGCAGCACCGCGGTGCTGGTTCGCAACGCCGACACGTGGCTGATGGCCGACGAGACGGGCGGGGCCAGCCTCGCCGACGCCTCCGGCAACGGCAACGCCGCCAGCCTCTCGGGAGCGACGTCGTTCGTGGCCGGCCTGCGGGGCAACGCGGTGAAGTTTTCCGGGGGCTATGCCTCCCTTCCCACGGGCATCGTCAGCGGCCTCACCGACTTCACGATCGCCGCCTGGGTGAAGCCCGACTCACTCGCCACCTGGCAGCGGATCTTCGACTTCGGCAGTTCCACCTCGTCTTCCATGTTTCTCACCACCCAGTTCGCCACGGGGGGTGGCCTGCGGTTCGCCATCACCACCGGCTCGGGCGAGCAGCGGGTCAACACCGTGGCCCCGCTGACGATCGGCGTCTGGCAGCACGTGGCGGTCACACTGCGGGGCAGCACCGCCACGATTTACCTCAACGGCACGGCCGTCGGCACGAACAACGGCGTCACGCTTCGTCCCTCGTCGCTCGGGCAAACCACGAACAACTTCATCGGCAAGAGTCAGTTCGCCGCCGACCCTGCGTTGGCCGCCGCGGTGGACGACTTCCGCATCGTCTCGCGGGGGCTCACCGCCGCGGAGGTGGCCGCGCTGGCCACTCCCGACGTGACGGTGACCGTGGCCGCGGGGCAGACGGCGACCGACGTGCTCCGCACCGGCGCTGGCGCCCTGATCAAGGACGGGCTGGGGACGCTCGTGCTCGATCAGCCCAACACGCACACGGGCGGCACCGTCGTCAACGCCGGCACGGTGATCGTCCGCAACGTGCAGGGGCTCGGCTCGGGCGGGCTCCGCGTGAAGGCCGGCGCCACCGTCAAGCTCGACATAGGAAGCGGCACCATCGCCCTCGCCGCGATCGCCCTGGAACCGAACGCCACACTCGACCTCGGGAAAGGACGCGTCATCCTGGCGGCTGGAGCGGCGTCGGCGGCCGACGTGCTCGCCCTCCTCGTGGCGGGACGCGGCGACGGGGGCTGGAATGGCAGCAGCGGCTTCGTGACCCGGTCGGCGGTGCCCGACCGCGGCCTGGGGATCGGGTTCCTCGTCAACGACGACGACTCGATCGTCGTCGCCTACGCGGCGGCGGGCGACATCAACCTCGACGGCCAGGTCGACGTGGTCGATCTCTCGACCTTGATCGGCGGGGGGACGCTCGATACCGTCGTCTTCCGCGGGTGGGCCGACGGCGATTTCAACTACGACGGGGTCTGCGACATCCTCGACATCGGGGCGTTCCTGGCGACGAACCTCTACGACGGGGGGCCGTATGCATGATCGCGGCCCGCACGACGCACGGAGTTCGGGGCTTGAAGGGGCGACCATCCGAGCAATAATTCGCCCATCGGGTTATCGAACGGCAGGCAGGGGATGAACCGCACACGCCATCATCGTCGCCGCGGCGGTCGCCACACGCTGGCCGTGGAGCGGCTGGAGTGCCGCCAGCCGCTGGCCCTCGACACCGTGCCGCTCCCGGTGCCCGAGGTCGACGCCACCCTGCCGGCCCGCCAGGTGGAGTATCTCACCCGGGGCGTCAACGCGATCCCGGTCGGGTCGTCCAGCGTCTACGTCAACTGGCGGATGCTGGGTACGGATTCCCAGGCCATCGCCTTCAACGTCTACCGCTCCACGGACGGGTTGGCACCCATCAAGCGCAACAGCACGCCCATCACGGCGACGACCGACTTCACCGACACCGGCGTGACGACCACCAAGTCGAACACCTACTTCGTGCGGCCCGTGATCAATGGTGTGGTGGGGGAGGCGAGCGAGCCGTTCACGCTCCCCGCGAACGCGCCGGTGCAGCAGTTCCGCACGGTTCCGCTGCAGATTCCTCCCGCCGGCGTTACGCCCACGGGCGAGGCCTACACCTATTCCGCCAACGACACGTCCGCCGCCGACCTCGATGGCGACGGCGAGTACGAGCTCGTGGTCAAGTGGGATCCTTCGAACGCCAAGGACAACAGCCAGTCGGGCACCACCGGCAACGTCTATCTCGATGCCTACAAGCTCGACGGCACGCGGCTCTGGCGGATCGACCTCGGCCGCAACATCCGGGCCGGCGCCCACTACACGCAGTTCATCGTCTACGACTTCGACGGCGACGGCCGGGCGGAGATGGGCGTGAAGACGGCGCCCGGCACGATCGACGGCACCGGCCAGCCGGTGCTGCTCGGCACCGCGAAGGTGACCGACGACTATCGCACCACGTCGGGCTACATCCTCTCCGGACCCGAATACCTGACGGTGTTCGACGGCCTCACCGGCCGGGCCCTGGCGACGGCGGACTACCAGGTGCCGCGAGGCACGGTGTCGGCATGGGGCGACTCCTACGGCAACCGCGTGGACCGCTTCCTCGCCGGGGTGGGCTACTTCGACGGCCAACGGCCAAGCCTGCTGATGTGCCGGGGCTACTACACGCGGACCGTGCTCACCGCCTGGGACTTCCGGGCCGGGAAGCTCACCCAGCGGTGGATCTTCGACACCGGCAACGCCACGACCGGCGCGCTCGCCGGCTACCGAGGCCAGGGAGCCCACTCGCTCACCATCGGCGACGTCGACGGCGACGGCCGCGACGAGATCACCTATGGCGCGATGGCGGTCAACGACGACGGCAAGCCGCTCTACACGACCGGCCTCGGCCACGGCGACGCGCTCCACATGTCGGACATGATCCCGAGCCGGCCGGGGCTCGAGGTCTACCAGGTGCACGAGACCGAGTCGGCGCACCAGGGCAAGGGGGGCGATCTCCGCGACGCCGCGACCGGCGCCCTGATCGCGTTCGTACCCGGCACCGGCGACGTGGGCCGCGGCTGCGCCTTCGATATCGATCCCCGCTACCCGGGCTTCGAGATGTGGAACAGTTCGGACGGCGGCATCTACGCCTCAGATGGCACGCGGATCCAGGACAAGCCGAGCAACATGCCGCAGAACTTCGGCATCTGGTGGGACGGCGACCCGCTCCGCGAACTGCTCGACGGGACGACGATCGGCGACTGGCGGATCGACCTCACCACCAACATTGGCGGCCGTGTCAACTACGTGTCCGCGCCGGCGGGGCTGTCGGGCAACAACGGCACCAAGAACACCCCCAGCCTGACGGCCGATCTGTATGGCGACTGGCGGGAGGAGGTGGTCTGGCGGAGGAGCGACAACTCGGCGCTGCAGATCTGGTCCACCACGATCGCCTCCCAGCTTCGCCTGCCCACGCTGATGCACGACATCCAATACCGCGAGGCGGTGGCCTGGCAGAACGTCGGCTACAACCAGCCGCCCCACACGAGCTACTTCATCGGCCAGGGGATGACGACACCCGCCCAGCCGAACGTGTACGTCGTCCGGGCGGCGCCCCCCACGGTGGCCCGCGCGGCCGCCACACAGCCGGTGACCAGCTGGGGCGGGGCGGCGGTGTCGGTGCTGGGGAGCGACGACGTGGGAGAGGCGACCCTCCGTTACGTCTGGGCGGCGGTCGCCGGGCCGGCAAGCGTGACGTTCGATGCCAACGGCACGAACGCCGCGAAGGCCACCGTGGCCAGGTTCACACGGCCGGGCACCTACACGCTCCGCGCGACGATCACCGACGTCTCGGGCCAGTCGACCACCAGTGACGTGACCGTGGCGTATGCCACCGCCGGTGACACGAACCTCGACTGGAGCGTGGATATTCTCGACGTCGCCGACATGCTGGCGGCCGGACGGTTTAACTCCGGGCTGCAGTCCGACTGGACGGATGGCGACTTCAACCACGACGGGATCGTGGATTCCCTCGATCTGGCGGACGTGCTCGCCGCCGGCCTGTTCAACGCCGGCCGGTATGCGTGACGGCGGACGGCTGGAGCGATGGATTCGCCTGGATTCCCCATTGGCCGATCCGCCAATGGCCCTACCCGCGGTTGTCCGCGATACTCACTTAGTGTCG
>Ga0114977_10001311_pt1 | contig 16246 bp, 18 predicted proteins | sample S_130805_MF_Meta_FD_87026 | JGI IMG/M metagenome (GOLD analysis project Ga0114977, IMG submission 87026) | Freshwater microbial communities from Lake Simoncouche, Canada to study carbon cycling - S_130805_MF_MetaG | ecosystem: Environmental > Aquatic > Freshwater > Lake | place: Lake...
GCCGTACAGCGCGGCGATCGGCGGGTCGACTGTCTTGAGCACCGACAGCGACGCAACATCGACGCGCTCGACGGTCTTGCCAACAGCGTTGCGGCGCAGGTGATCGGCGAGTGCCTCGACCTCCGGCAGTTCGGGCAATTGAAGCTCAGCCGAGGGCGCGTTCGGTACTGCGGAACGGCAGCGAGAACGCCCACCCAGCGATCGACAACAGGATCGCCGCCCAGATTGCGGTCCACCAGAAGTGGTCGATCTGCAGACCCCAGTGCGTGGTGTGCTCGGTAATCCAGGCCGTGATCCAGAGCATCAGCGCATTGATCACAACGTGGAACAACCCCAGCGTGAGAATGTAGAGCGGAATCGACAGCACCTGCACGAGCGGCTTAATGAACGCGTTAACCAGTCCGAAGATGACGGCAACAACCAGCACGATGCCGATCTTCTGCAGTGCGGTGCTGCCGCCGACGAAGCTCATTCCGGGCAGGATGAGCGTGACTACCCACAGTGCGAGCCCGGTAACCGCCGCACGAAGGACGAAAGACCCCATGGAAACAAGCCTACTTGGGCGTCAGGGCCGCAGCAGGTAGATATCCATGATCCAACCGTGCCGGGCGCGGGCGTCGGCCCGCATCGCGACGATGCGCTCGCCAACCTCGCCGACGGTTCCGCTCACCAAGAGCTCATCGGCCGTACCCAGGTAGGCACCCCACCAGATCCGGGTCTGCGGCGGACAGGCGAGAAACGCGCAGTCACCGTCGAGCATCACGACCGCCGAACCGGACAATCCGGTGGCGCGGAGTTGCCGGCCGGTGGTGATCAGCACAGGTTCGCCGATGTCGTTGAGCGGAATGCGGTGCCGGGCGGTCAGCGCCTGCACCGCGGTGATGCCGGGGATGACGTCGTAGCGCAACTCGACGCGGTGCGCCACCTCGTCGAGGATCCGCAGGGTGCTGTCATATAGCGACGGGTCCCCCCAGGCCAGAAATGCACCGACGCCGTCGTCACCGAGTTCGTTCTCGATCGCGTTGGCCCACAACCGCACTCGGGCGGCGTGCCAGTCCGTGACCGCGCGGCCGTAGTCGCCGTCGGCGGCTCGCGGCGGATCGGGCAGTTCGACGAAGCGGTAGCCCGGCTCAGAAATGAAGCGGCGGCAGACCTCGCGGCGCAATTCGACCAGATCGCTGGTGGCCTCCCGCTTGTCCATCGCGAAGAACACCTGCGTGTCATTGAGTGCGCGGATCGCCTGTGCCGTCACGAAGTCGGGATCGCCCACCCCAATGCCGATGACGTGGATGGAGCGCATACCGGTGAGCCTATCCAGTCCGCCGCAATGCCCAGTTCCCCAGCAGTGCCGCCGCGAAACAGGCGCCGACAACTCCGGAGATCAGCAGTGGCAGCCGTCCGTCGGCGCCCCACAGCAGACCGGCCCACACGCCTGCCACCAGGATCGCCAAACCGCTGGCGCCCTGGAACACCCCCTGGGCGGTGGCTTGCCGGTCCGAACCGACAAGCGAAGAGACCCAGGCCTTGCCGACACCGTCGGTGCAGGCGGTGAACAACCCGTAGACACCGATGAGCAACCAGGCCGTCATCCGGTCGGTGGTGAGCCCGAGCCCGATGTAGCCGATCGCGAAGAACACCAGCCCGATGCCGAACACTGCCGAGCGCGGCAACCGGTCGGCCAGCACCCCGGCCGGGAAACTGGCGACTGCGTACACCAGGTTGTAGGTGACGTAGGCCAGGATCACCTGGACCACACCGAAGCCGATCTCGTTGAGCCGCAACAGCAGTAGCGCGTCGGGGAAGTTCACCAGACCGAACCCGACGACGATCGTCGTCACCCGCCAGAACCGGTGTGGCAGTTCACGCACGCCGGTGAACATCGGCTGACGCGGCGGTCGCGGGCCGCTGCGCGGCGTCTCCCGTACCAGGAAGATCAGTAACACCGAGAGCACAGCGGGAATGATCGCGATGTACAACAGCGGCGCGATCTGGTGATCGAGCAACTCGTAGCCGGCTAGGCCGATGAGCGGACCCACCACTGCGCCGAGCGTGTCCATGGCGCGGTGGAACCCGAAAACCCTTCCCCTCGAACCGGATTCGATTCCCTCGACCAGCAGCGCATCACGGGGTGCGCCGCGGACTCCTTTACCGAGTCGGTCGACCACCCGCCCGGCGAGCACCCCTGGCCACGCTCCGGCTACCGCGACGATCACCTTGCCCAGCGCGGCCATGCCGTACCCGGTGGCGATCAGCGGTCGCTTGGCGAACCTGTCACCGAGCGGTCCGGATGCCAGCTTGGTCATCGACGCCGCACCCTCGGCCGCACCCTCGATGGCCCCCACCACCGCCGGTGGGGCACCGAGCACCACCGTGAGATAGATGGGTAGGAGTGGATAGAGCAATTCGCTGGCGGCATCCTGAAGGAACGACACCGCCGACAGCACCCGCACATTGCGGGTCAGCCATGTCACGGCAGCAGACCCGCAGGACTTTGGGGGCGGTTCATCGCCGACAGTCTGCCAGTGCGGCGAGCAGATCGCCGACCAGAACCTGCCAGGAACAGCTGGTATGTTCCGATCGAATCGACCCCGAGCCCAAAATCCCAGGAGTTCCGCTGTGTCCACGGTTAACGGCCTTCCCGTTCATGCGTTGCTGGTCCACTTCATCGTGGCGATAGCACCGCTGACCGGACTCCTGGTGATCCTGTGTGCGATCTGGCCGGCGGCGCGACAGCGCCTGGTGTGGTTGGTACTGGCAATGGCAGTGGCGACCGCGGGGATGACCCCGTTCGTCACCGAGTCCGGCGAGTGGCTGGAACACAACATCGGGGAGTCGGAGTTGATTGAGAAGCACGCGGCCCTCGGCGACACGATGATCTACTTCGCCCTGGCCCTTCTCATCGGGGCGATCCTGGTTGCGGCGGCACACGTACGCGCCAGCCGCGGCAAACCACTGTCGACCGCGCTGACCGCAGGGATCGCCGTGTTCGTCGTGGTAGCCGCTGCGGCCACCACGGTGCAGGTCGTCCGCATCGGCCACTCCGGCGCGGAGTCGGTGTGGAGCGACGCGCTGCCGATCAGCGCGGCGGGTGGAGCTGAAAGCGGCGAGTAGGGGACTACCCGTCTCCGGAAAATAGAACACGTTCTACTATCACGGGGTGCGATTCACATACGCCGAGGCGATGACCGACCCGAGCTTCTATATCCCGTTGGCCAGGGCCGCCGAGGCAGCCGGCTATCACGCGATGACGATCCCCGACAGCGTCGCGTACCCCTTCGAGTCTGACTCGAAGTACCCGTACACCCCCGACGGCAACCGGGAGTTCCTCGACGGCAAGTCTTTCATCGAGACTTTCGTGATCACCGCGGCACTCGGCGCGGCCACCACCACGCTGCACTTCAACTTCTTCGTTCTTAAACTCCCGATCCGCCCACCAGCCCTCGTCGCCAAGCAAGCCGGCTCGCTGGTCTCGCTGATCGGCAACCGGGTCGGTCTCGGGGTGGGTACCAGTCCGTGGCCCGAGGACTACGAATTGATGGGAGTGCCGTTCGCCAAGCGGGGCAAGCGGATGGACGAGTGCATCGAGATCATCCGCGGGCTCACCACCGGCGACTACTTCGAGTACCACGGCGAGTTTTTTGACATCCCCAAGACCAAGATGACACCCGCACCCACCGAACCAATCCCGATCCTGATCGGCGGGCACGCCGACGCCGCACTGCGCCGAGCGGCGCGCAACGACGGCTGGATGCACGGCGGTGGCGAGGAGGACCTCGATGAACTGCTGGCCAAGCTCAACCGCTACCGCGAGGAAGAGGGTACAGCCGACAAGGACTTCCAGGTCCACGTCATCTCGATCGACGGCTTCACCGTCGACGGTGTGAAACGTCTTGAGGACAAGGGCGTCACCGACGTCATCGTCGGCTTCCGAATCCCCTACATCAACGGACCCGACACCGAACCGCTGGACGCCAAGCTCCGCAACCTGGAATGGTTCGCAGAGAACGTCATCGCGAAAGCCTGAGTCCTGCAGCGGGCCCAGCCTTACAGTGGATGCAGCCACCCCAGCCGGTCCAGTGCCACATCGAGACCGTCGAGCCGGGCACCGTCGATGGCGTTGAGCACCTCGGGTCGGTGGAGGGTGATCCGGGCGATGCCGGCTTCGGGGACGTCGAATGCCACTGCTGCCATGCCGCGACGATAGCGATGCGTCCGCGCTACCGTGCAGGGCATGGACCAATACCGCGACGTTTTCCAAGCCAGCGTGGACGATCCGGCGGCTTTCTGGGCAGCCGCCGCGCGTGCGGTGACGTGGACGCGGGAACCCCGGCGGATTCTCGACGACGACAACCCGCCGTTCTACCGGTGGTTCCCCGATGCGGAGTTGAACACCTGCGCCAACGCCCTGGACCGCCACATCGCTGCCCGCGGGGATCAGGCCGCCCTGATCTACGACTCCCCCGTCACCGGGTCGAAGCGCACTTACACCTATCGCGAATTACTTGACCAGACAGCACGTTTTGCCGGGGTACTACGCGGGCTGGGGGTCGGCAAGGGTGACCGCGTACTGCTTTACATGCCGATGATCCCCGAAGCCGTGATCGCAATGCTGGCCTGCGCGCGGCTGGGCGCGGTGCACTCGGTGGTGTTCGGCGGCTTCGCCAGTCACGAACTGGCGACCCGCATCGACGATGCCCGGCCGGTGGTGATCGTCTCGGCGTCCTGCGGGATCGAACCGACCCGGGTGATCGAGTACAAACCGATGCTCGACCACTCCCTGCAGCGCGCGCAGCACCAACCGCGGGCCTGCGTGATCGTCCAGCGCCCCGAACACCGCTGCAACCTAATCTCCGACCGCGATCGCGACTGGCTCGAGTTGATGGAGACAGCCACGTCGGCCGATCCGGTGCCGGTGACGGCCACCGATCCGCTTTACGTGCTCTACACCTCGGGCACCACCGGTAAACCCAAGGGCATCGTGCGCGATAACGGTGGCCATGCCGTTGCACTGATGTGGAGCATGCGGCATATCTACGACATCGAAGCCGGTGACGTGTTCTGGGCGGCTTCAGATGTGGGCTGGGTGGTCGGCCACTCCTACATCGTGTACGGCCCCCTGCTTGCCGGCGCCACGACGGTCCTCTACGAGGGAAAGCCGATCGGTACACCGGATCCGGGCGCGTTCTGGCGGGTGGTCTCCGAGCACCGGGTTTCGGCGCTCTTCTCGGCCCCCACCGCGCTGCGGGCAATCCGCAAGGAGGATCCGCAGGGAACACACATCGGCCGGTACGACCTGTCGTCGCTGCGGTATCTGTTCCAGGCTGGCGAGCGGCTGGACCCGGACACCTACCACTGGGCGTCGACAGTGCTCGGTATCCCGGTGATCGACCACTGGTGGCAGACCGAGACGGGTTGGGCGATCGCAGCCAATCCGGTTGGAGTGGAACAGCTTCCGCTCAAGGCCGGCTCGCCGACCGTGCCGATGCCCGGATACGACGTGCAGATTCTGCATCCGGACGGCTCTGGCTGCGCGCCGGGCGAGGAAGGTGCGATCTGCATCCGGCTACCGCTGCCGCCCGGCACCCTGCCGACCCTGTGGGGCGATGACGCCCGCTACGAAGCGGCCTACCTGTGTGAACATCCGGGCTACTACCTGACCGGTGACGGCGGCTACATCGACGACGACGGCTACCTATTCGTGATGGGCCGCATCGACGACGTCATCAACGTCGCCGGACACCGGTTGTCGACGGGAGCAATCGAGGCCGTCCTGGCGGCGCATCCGGCAGTGGCCGAGTGCGCGGTGATCGGGGTGGCCGACGAGATCAAGGGTCAGCTGCCGCGCGGACTGGTGGTGCTCAAGTCCGGGGCGTCCGCCGACGGCCTGGCTGCCGAACTGGTGGCGGCGGTCCGGCACTCGATCGGGGCAGTGGCCTGTTTCTCCACCGTCGACGTTGTGCCCGCACTGCCCAAGACCCGGTCGGGAAAGATCCTGCGCAAGACCATGCGCGGGATCGCCGACGGCCGCGACGAACCGATACCGTCGACCATTGAGGATCCGAATGTGTTGGACACGCTGCGGCCGATCCTGCGGGGCTGACGATCCAGTCCGAAACAGCGCCTAGGCTTCCCGCTCGAGCCTGACGTCGACGGCGTCCCGGTCCGGACGAAGGCCCCGCCAGCTGGCATGCCGCAACCGGTCGTCGGCGGTCAGCTCGCCGTAGCGGACCTCGCCGACGAGTTCGGGCCGGACGTAGGTGACGCCGACGGTCTCCTGGCGCGGCAGCGCTGGGCGGAAGGGCGATTCAGCGGTGTGCAGCGGAGCAAGCGTGGCTTTGAGTCCGGCGAGGTCCTTTTCGGTGAATCCGGTGCCGACCCGGCCGATGAACCGCAGGGCCCCGCCGTCCGGGATGCCGCACAGCAGCGCGCCGATCCCGCTGGAACGCCCGCCCTCGCCCCTGCGCCAACCGCCGATGACGACCTCCTGGGTGTTCCAGTTCTTGTCTTTGATCCACGACGCCGACCGCTGACCCGGCTGGTAGGTGGAGTCCCATCTCTTAGCAACCACGCCTTCCCATTTGCGCGTGCGCGAGAAGGCGAGCGCTTGTGACCCGTTACCGTCGAGGAGTTCAGGAACGATGAGATCGGTTCCAGCGGAGAAAGTTTCGAGGAGACGCCGACGATCGCGATACTTGACCCGCAGCAGTGATTGACCGTCAAGGGTGAGGATGTCGAACGCCCAGAACTCGACGCGGGTGGCCCGCGCCCGGTTCTGCATCTCGGCGAAGTTCGGTACACCGTGCTCGTCGAGAGCGACCACCTCGCCGTCAAGGATGACATGGTGATCGGCCAGCGAAGCCGCCAGCGATTGCAACTGCGGGTACTGAGCGGTGACGTCAATGCCGTTGCGCGAGTGCAACGCAAGCCGGCCGCGGTCAACCTCGACCATGAGCCGATAGCCGTCGAATTTCCCCTCGAACGCGTACCGGGCTGCGGTCAGTTTGTCCACCGACCCCAGGGTGGCCAACATCGGCGCGACATCGTGAAGGTGCGTCCCGGTCCGCGGTTCGCCGACCGAGACGACCGGCTCCGCGGCCGTCGATGGGGTGGCTTTGGCAGCGGTCCGCTTCGCGCGCGGCGCACTCGCCCGGCGCTTGCGCGGGGCACCGCCGTCCAGACCGGCCAGCAGGTCGCCGTGTTCGGCCACCCGGGCCAGCACCTGTTCATAACGCAACTGGGAAAGCGTGGGATCACCGATTTCGTCCCAGGTGCGCGGCGCGGCAACCGTGGGTGTCTGGCGGCCGCGCAACGAGTACGGCGCGATGGTGGTCTTGGCCGCGTTGTTCTGACTCCAGTCCAGGAAGATCTTGCCGGCCCGCAAGCTCCGGGTCATGGTGGCGGTGACGAGGGCAGGCATGCTCTCCTCCAGCTGCTGAGCCACCCGACGAGCCAGCGTCGCGGCGCCGTCGCTGCTGACCGGATCGACGAGTGGGGCGTAGAGATGCATGCCCTTGCTGCCACTGGTGAGCGGATAGACCCGCAGACCGATGTCATCCATCAGGTCGCGCACCGCATGCGCCACCTCAGCTAGCTGCGCCATCGTCACACCCTCGCCGGGGTCAAGATCGAACACCAGGCGGTTGGCCGGGCCCGGTTTGCCATCGGCGCCGAAACACCATTGCGGCACATGGACTTCCAGCGCCGCCTGCTGCGCGATCCAGGCCAGGGCGGTCGCGCTGTCGATGATCGGATACGTCGCGGCACCCGAACGGTGCACCAGAGTGCCGCGGGCCAGCCAGTCCGGTGCCGACTTGGGCAGATCCTTCTCGAAGAACGCCGGTTCGTCCACGCCGTCGGGCCAGCGTTTGCGGGTCGCCGGCCGGCCTGCGAGATGCGGCAGCATCACCTCGGCAATCGTTGTGTAGTACCCGAAGACGTCGGCTTTGGTGGTGGCTCGCGCGGTGTCGGTGGCCGGGTAGAGCACCTTGTCCGGGTTGGTCAGTGTGACCCGCGGACCCACCGTCGCTCCCGGTGGCCAGGTCTCGATCACCTGATCAACGTATTACCCGCTGATATGCTGAGCCAATGACAAGGTCGTCGATAGCGGGTCTGCTGATGTTCGCAGCAATGCTGTCGGCGCCCAACGCGGCTGCGGACCCGGAGGACTGGGAACCGTATTGCACTGGCGGGCAGGTACCGGAAACCGGAGAGTGCCTGCTGCAACCCCAGAGTGTCTACATCGACGACGCCCCAGGTGCCAACCCGGAGATGCCCCTGGGAGTGGACCCCGAATCCGTCCCGGTCGTCTGACCCCGCATTCCGACGGATTGTTGAACTCGTGCGTTCCATCTGGAAAGGCTCCGTCGCCTTCGGTCTGGTGAACGTTCCGGTGAAGGTGTACAGCGCCACCGAGGATCACGATCTGAAGTTCCATCAGGTGCACGCCCAGGACAACGGCCGAATCAAATATCAACGGATGTGCGACGAATGCGGCGAGGCGGTCGAGTACCGCGATATCGCCAAGGCATACGAGGCCGATAGTGGCCAGACGGTGGTGATCACCGACGCCGACATCGCCACCCTGCCCGAGGAACGCAGCCACGAGATCGAAGTGCTGGAATTCGTGCCAGCCGCCGAGATCGACCCGCTGATGTATGACCGAAGCTATTTCCTGGAGCCCGACGGTAAATCCTCGAAATCCTATGTGCTACTTGCCAAGGCGCTGGCCGCAACCGATCGGGTGGCGATCGTGCACTTCGCTTTGCGGAACAAAACCCGGCTGGCAGCCTTGCGGATCAAGAGATTCGGTAAGCGTGACGTCATGGTGGTGCACACGCTGCTGTGGCCTGACGAAATCCGCGACCCGGCCTTCCCCTCACTTGGTGAGGATGTCGAGGTTCGCGCTCCGGAACTGAAGATGGCCGGGCAGGTGGTGGAGTCGATGGCCGGGGATTTCAACCCCGAGCAGTACACCGACACCTACCAGGAGCAGTTGCAGGTCCTGGTCGAGTCCAAACTGGCCGGCGGGCAGGCCTTCGCCACCGTCGAAGCGCCGGCCCGGCTGGACGACACCGACGACGTCTCGGACCTGCTGGCCAAACTCGAAGCCAGCGTGCGGCGCCGCCGCGAACAATCCGCCGGGGCCGCGCCGGCGCCACCGGCGAGAAGGGTGCCGGCGCGAAAAGCCCCCGCCAGGCCCGGCGTCGCGAAGAAGGCCGGCGTCGCGAAGAAGGCCGTCGCCAAGAAGGTCGTCCCCGCGAAGGTCGTCCCCGCGAAGGCACCCGCCAAGAAGGCACCCGCCAAGAAGGCACCCGTCAAGAAGGCACCCGCACGGAAGGTCGCCGCCAGAAAGTAGAACGTGTTACAAAAACGTTCGAAATTCCGGCTCAGCCGCTTCCGAGATCTTGTTACGGTGAGCCCCGACATGGGAAGAGAGCCGACGTGATCCTCGATAGATTCCGCCTCGACGGACAAGTAGCCGTAGTCACCGGTGCCGGACGCGGGCTGGGTGCGGCAATCGCACTGGCCTTCGCCGAAGTCGGCGCCGACGTCCTGATCGCCTCCCGCACCAAATCCGAGTTGGAGTCGGTCGCCGCCCAGATCGAGGCGGTGGGGCGGCGCGCGCACATCGTCGTCGCCGACCTCGCCCAGCCCGAAGCGACGGCCGCGTTGGCCGCCCAGGCCGTCGAGGCCTTCGGCAAACTCGACATCGTCGTCAACAACGTCGGCGGCAGCATGCCCAACACGCTGCTGACCACCAGCGTCAAAGAGATGCGAGACGCGTTCACCTTCAACGTGCTCACCGCCCACGCGCTCACCATCGCCGCCGTGCCGTTGATGCTCGAGCACTCCGGCGGCGGCAACATCATCAACATCACCTCGACGATGGGTCGCACGGCCGGCCGCGGCTTTGCGGCCTACAGCACCGCCAAAGCCGCACTGGCCCAGTACACCCGGCTCACCGCACTCGACCTGTGCCCGCGGATCCGGGTCAACGCCATCGCACCGGGGTCAATCATGACCTCAGCCCTGGAGATCGTGGCCTCCAACGACGCCCTGCGCGATCCCATGGAGAAGGCCACCCCGATGCGTCGCCTCGGCGATCCGGTCGACATCGCCTCCGCCGCCGTCTATCTCGCCTCACCGGCCGGGGACTACCTGACCGGAAAGATGATCGAAGTCGACGGTGGGCTGATGGTGCCCAACCTCGATCTGCCCATTCCGGATCTGTGAACCCGGATCTGCAAACCCCCAACCCCTGAGGAGACCCCATGCCTATTCGCGTCGCACAGATCGGCACCGGCAATGTCGGCGCCCACGCACTCAAGACGTTGATCACCAACCCGGACTACGAACTCACCGCCGTGTGGGTGTCCTCGGCGGCCAAAGCGGGCAGGGATGCCGCCGAACTCGTGGGCTTGGATACACCGACCGGCATCAAGGCCACCAACGATCTCGACGAGGTACTGGCCACCAAGCCGGACTGCGCCGTCTACAACGCCATGGCCGACAACCGGATGCTCGAGGCCCTGGAGGACTACCGCCGCATCCTGGCCGCCGGCGTCAACGTGGTGGGCAGCGGGCCGGTATTCCTGCAGTGGCCCTGGAAGGTGATCCCGGATGAGATGATCACCCCGCTGGAAGATGCTGCGCGCCAGGGCAAGTCGAGTCTGTTCGTCAACGGCATTGATCCGGGATTTGCTAACGACCTGTTCCCGATGGCACTCGCAGGCACCTGTCAGAGCGTCGAGCAGGTGCGCTGTATGGAAATCGTCAACTACGCCACCTACGACAGCGCCACGGTGATGTTCGACGTGATGGGCTTCGGCAAGCCGATGGACGAGATTCCGATGCTGCTGCAACCCGGCGTACTGAGCATCGCCTGGGGTTCGGTGGTTCGCCAGATTGCTGCCGGCCTGGGCGTGGAACTCGACGGCATCGAGGAGATCTACGTCCGCGAACCGGCCCCGGAGGCCTTCGACATCTCCTCCGGCCATATCGCCAAAGGCACCGCCGCGGCTCTGCGCTTCGAGGTGATCGGACTCGTTGACGGCGCCCCGGTGGTCGTGCTCGAGCACATCACCCGGCTGACCGACGACATCTGTCCCGACTGGCCGCAGCCCGCGCAAGACGGCGGCAACTACCGCATCGAGATCACCGGTGAACCGTGTTACGCCATGGACATCTGCCTGACCAGCCGCAACGGCGATCACAATTTCGCCGGCGTGTTGGCCACCGCAACCCGGCTCGTCAACGCGATTCCCGCCGTCATCGCCGCCGAGCCGGGCATCCGCACCACCCTGGACCTGCCGCTGGTGACCGGCAGGGGGTTGTACGCTGGCCGTAAGGGCTAATCAAAATCCGGCAGCGGAGGGTTATGGCCGCGGCTACGGGTGACGTGCGGCGCATCGCCGCCCTGCTGATCGCACCGGCCGTCGCCATCCTGCTCGCCGCACCGGCCGCGGCAGTTCCTGAGTGCATCGACATCGCGCCCAACACCCGGATGTGCCAGACGCCCGGGCACCTGGCGATCGTCACCTCGCCCAACCCGGCCCTGACCAACCCCTATCCGGGCTGGGGCTACGGCGGCCTCGGGTACGGGCTCGGCGGTTTCTGGTTCGGCCGGTGAAACCGGACCACACCCGGATCCCGGTGAAGCCGGGCTGGGCGCTGCTCGGGCCGGCCTTCGTCGCCGCGATCGCCTATGTCGATCCCGGAAACATTGCGGCCAATGTGAGCGCCGGGTCGCAGTTCGGTTTCCTGTTGGTGTGGGTGATTGTCGTCGCCAACGTGATGGCGGGCCTGGTGCAGTACCTGAGCGCCAAACTGGGCCTGGTGACGGGGAGCACACTGCCCGAGGCGGTGCGCGACCGGACCCGCACCCCAACCCGTATCGCCTACTGGGTTCAGGCCGAACTGGTGGCGATCGCGACCGACGTAGCCGAGATCATCGGTGGTGCGATCGCACTGCACCTGCTCTTCGGCCTGCCCCTGGTGCTCGGTGGGGTGATCACCGGGGTGGTGTCACTGCTGTTGCTGGGGATCGGAGATCGCAACGGGCAGAGGGTATTCGAGCGGGTCATCATCGGCCTACTGTTGGTCATCACCATCGGCTTCCTGGCCAGCCTGGTGGTGAATCCGCCGCCGCCGTCCGATGTGATCGGTGGATTAGTGCCCCGGTTCGACGGGGCGCAGAGCGTGCTGCTGGCCACGGCCATGCTCGGCGCGACCGTGATGCCGCACGCGGTGTACCTGCACTCCGGACTGGCCCGCGACCGGCACGGTCATCCGGGTCCGGGGCGGGACCGGGCCGTGCTGCTGCGGGCGACTCGATGGGACGTCGGCATCGCAATGGTTCTCGCCGGCACGGTGAATCTGGCTCTGCTGCTGGTGGCGGCAACCAACCTGCGGGGCCGGGCCGGTACCGACACCATCGAGGGAGCGCATGCCGCGGTCAGCGACACCCTGGGACCAACGGTCGCATTGTTCTTCGCGATCGGCCTGCTGGCGTCGGGGATGGCCTCGAGCTCGGTCGGCGCGTCCGCCGGCGCGATGATCATGTCTGGTCTGCTTCGTCAGTCCTTCCCGCTGCTGGTGCGCCGTCTGGTCACCTTGATACCGGCACTCGTGGTGCTGGCCAGTGGTGTCGACCCGACCCGCGCGCTGGTGTTCTCCCAGGTTGTTCTGTCGTTCGGAATCCCGTTCGCCCTGGTGCCACTGATGCGGGTGACCTCCGACCGATCAGTGATGGGCGTCGACGCGAACTCACGCCTGACCTCGGTACTGGGCTGGTCGGTGGCCGCGGTTATTACGCTGCTCAACGTGGCGCTGATCTACCTCACCCTCAACTGATGGCGCAGCACACCTATTTCGCGTACGGCTCCAATCTGTGCGCGGAGCAGATGGCCCGCCGCTGCCCGGATGCCGCAGACCCATTGCCGGCCGTACTGACCGACCACGACTGGCTGATCAACGAGCGCGGGGTGGCAACGCTCGAGCCGTTCGTCGGCAGCACGGTCCACGGGGTGCTGTGGACATTGACCGACGACGACCTGGCGAACCTGGACCGCGCCGAAGGCGTCCCGCACCGATATCGGCGGGATCGGTTGAAGGTTCACACCGCGTTCGGCCCGTCGAGTCCATGGGTCTATATCGATCACCGGGTGCAGCCGGGGGCTCCCCGGCCCGGCTACCTGGACCGCATCATCGCCGGGGCCGTGCACCACGGTCTGCCGAACCAGTGGATCGATTTCCTCCGGCGCTGGGATCCCGCGCACTGGCCGATGTCGCATTCGCATTCCAACGATGCTGGGCCGCAGTCACTCTCGGAGTTGCTAGCCGATCCCGACGTCGACGAAGTCAGCACTCTGCGATCCCGCTTCGGGTTCCTGGCCATCCACGGCGGCGGTCTTGAACAGATGACCGACGTGATTGCCGAACGCGCTGCCGAACAGGCCGGCGCATCGGTGTACCTGCTTCGCCACCCGGCCGACTACCCGCACCACCTGTCCTCGGCACGCTATCTGCCCGAGCAGTCGGAACGGCTGGCCGCGTTCCTCGACCATGTCGACGTCGTGGTGTCGCTGCACGGCTACGGCCGGGTGGGCCGCAGCACACAGATTCTGGCCGGCGGCCGCAATCGGGAACTGGCTGGCCTATTGGCCGAATGCATCACGGTTCCGGGGTATCAGGTGGTGACCGATCTCGGCTCCATCCCCCGCGAGTTGCGCGGATTGCACCCGGACAATCCGGTGAACCGGGTCCGTGGCGGCGGAGCGCAATTAGAGCTGTCTTCGCGGGTACGCGGGACCAGCCCGCGCAGCCAGTTGCCCGGCGACGATGGTCTGTCCCCGGCAACCGCCGCGCTAGTGGCCGGACTGGTCGCCGCAGCCGGATCGTGGCGGGTCGGCAGAGGTGACGGTGATAGCCGTCACAGCGAACCAATCCCGGGACGTGGCGGCTCCGAATAGGAGTCGTGCACACCGCATCGACGCCCGCGCTCTATCCCACCCGGGTCACCCATCTGCACCGTTCGCCAGTGCAGCACTACGCCGAGCACCGCAGCTACAGCTGGTACGTCGACGTCGACGAACTGCCACGGCTGCCCTGGTGGCTGCGGCCGTTCGCCCGGTTCGAGGGCGTCGACCACTTCGAGGGTGATCCCCAGGACACGGTGCGCGATCGGGTGGACACGTTCCTGGCCACCCAGGGCATATACCTGGCCGGCGGGCAGATCACCGCCCTCCTGATGCCGCGGGTCCTCGGACGCGCCTTCAACCCCCTAAGCCTGTTCTGGTGCCACGACGCGGCGGGTGCGCTGCGCTGCGTCGTCGCCGAGATACAGAACCTCAGCGGTGAGCGCAGCGCCTACCTGGTGCCGCCGGACGAAGACGGCCCGGTGCCGGTCGTCGGTGCACTCCGCAACGCTGGACTCCAGGGCGACGACGGATACTTCCTCCTGCGCGTGCCTGCTCCCGGTGAACACCTCGATCTGACGGTCTCCCAGCACCGCGATAACCACGCCGCGCGGGTGGCCACCTGGCGCGGCGAACGCCGCCGGGCGAGCCTCGGTCAGATCCTGCTGATGCAATTCACCAATCCACTTGCTCCGCAGATGGCGGCCCTGAGTCTGCGGATACAGGCGCTCATCCTGAGCTGGCGCGGTGTGTCATCCGTACCCGACACGGCCATCGCGGCGCCGAACCGGATCACCGAAACCAAGGCCGTCCACGCCGCCGGTTGGACGCCCAGCAGCCGTTCGCTGGCACCGTCGTGACGCAGTTACTGGACCGCCGACTCTTGGACCCGCGCCTTGACCGCCCAGTTACGCTTCGGGACAATGTCTCCCTTAGCGATCGGCCCGCTCCGGTGAGCGCCGCCGATCTCGACGCTCTGCTGCGCCGCGTTGCGCAGCGCGATGCAGAAGCGTTCGCGGCCCTCTACGACGCCACCCGATCCCGGGTCTACGGCATGGTCACCCGGGTGCTGCGTGATCGCGGGTACAGCGAAGAGACCACCCAGGATGTCTATCTTCAGGTGTGGCGATCCGCGGAGAGCTACGACCCGGCCTCCGGTAGCGCGCTGGCGTGGCTGCTGACCCTGGCACACCGGCGGGCAGTGGATCGGGTGCGGGCCGAACAGGCTGCCACCCAACGTGATTCGCGCTACGGTGCGGCCACGCTGGAGCGCCCGGCGGATCACGTCAGCGATGCGGTGATCTCCGGCGAGGAGCGGCGACGAGTGGCGGCCTGCCTGGATGGCCTGACCGACCTTCAGCGCGAGTGCATCGAACTCGCCTACTACCGGGGCATGACCTATGTTCAGGTCTCTGAGCGCCTGTCGGCGAATCTTGCCACCGTGAAATCGCGGATGCGCGACGGGTTGCGGGGCCTGCGCAACTGCCTGGGCGTGCGGTGAGGACGCGGCGATGACTCGACCATATTCCCCCGACGAACTGCTGGATCTGGCAGTCCCGTACGCACTACATGCCCTACCCGATGCCGAACGCGACATCATTGAGAGCGAGTTGGCCACCGCGCCACGGGTGGTAGCCGACGCCTTCTATGACGAGGTCCGCGCGGTCCGCGAGACCATGGCCGTGGTGTCGGCGGCCGGCGCCGAGGAGCCATCTGCCGATCTGCGCGGCCGAGTGCTGTCGTCAGTCGCCGGCGACAACGTACGAACCCTGGGGTCACCGCGCCGGCGCACCGCCTGGCTGTCGGTCGCGGCGGCCTTGGCGGTCGGCCTGAGCGCCGTCGGTATCGGGCTGTCCCAACGACCCGCAGCACCGCAACCGTCGACCGCGCAGCAGGTGTTCGCGGCCTCCGACGTTCACACCGTCTCCGGGCCGATTCCGGCGGGCGGTACCGCGACGGTGGTGTTCTCCCGGGATCGCAACGCCGGCGTGCTGGTCATGAATGACGTGCCGCCGCCGTCGCCGGGAACGGTCTATCAGATGTGGTTGGTGGGCGAGGATGGCGCGACATCGGCCGGAACCATGAACGCTGCGGCGGTCTCCCCGTCGACCACGGCCGAACTGATCAACCTCGGTGACTCCACGAAGCTCAAGTTCACCGTGGAGCCAGGTTCAGGCTCGACGCAACCCACCGGTCAGGTCATCGCCGAGCTGCCGTTAATCTGATGGCGTGACGGATCGGGATTTCCGCTTCGGTATCGGGCTGCGCTCAATCAAATCCCCGGATCGATTGCGCGAGAAGGTTCGTAAATTCGAAGACCTTGGCTTCGA
>Ga0114977_10001312_pt1 | contig 16228 bp, 12 predicted proteins | sample S_130805_MF_Meta_FD_87026 | JGI IMG/M metagenome (GOLD analysis project Ga0114977, IMG submission 87026) | Freshwater microbial communities from Lake Simoncouche, Canada to study carbon cycling - S_130805_MF_MetaG | ecosystem: Environmental > Aquatic > Freshwater > Lake | place: Lake...
TCAACCTGCGGAACTCCGGCGCTGATGTTTGCGCCTGTGCAGGTTGAAAACCTGCACCCACTTCGGGCAGAGGGGCCGCCGGCCAGGAAGTGGCCGCAGGTTCTGACGTGGCCGCAGGTTTTTAACCTGCGGAACTCGGGCGCTGGTGTCGGTGCCTGTGCAGGTTGAAAACCTGCACCCACTTCGGATGGACTTAACGCCTACCGGCCACCGCCGGGCACGGAGAGCGTCGGCCCCCAGGTCTCGGGCCTCAGCGAGGGCGTGGTGCCCGACGCGGGGAACGTGCCGGCCACCGCATCGCGGAGCTGCCTCGTCAACGTCGCCACGTCGTCGGCATGCCCGGGGTCGGTGGCGAGGTTCGTGAGCTCTCGCGGATCGGCCTCGTGGTCGTAGAGCTCGCGGCCGCGGCGGCCCTCGTCCCACTCCGTGTACCGCCACCGCGGCGTCCTGAGCGAGTAGCCCGAGAACGGGGCCACGTTCTCCTTCTTGATGCCCGGCCGCGTCACCTGCGTGATCGCCCAGCCGCGGCCGGGGTGGTCGGGATCGGCGAGCAGGGCGGCGAGGTCTTGCCCCGGCAGGCCGGCCGGGGCGGCGAGGCCGCAGCCGGCCGTGAGCGTGGGGTAGAGATCGAGTTGGCTCACCGGGGCCCGCGCCACGCCACCGGCGCGGCTCACGCCCGGCCAGATCACGAGCAGTGGCACGCGGCAGCTCTCCTCGAACAGGCTCCGCTTCTGCCACAGGCCATGCTCCCCCATGTGGTAGCCATGGTCGCTCGTGAACACCACGATCGTGTCGTCGGCGAGGCCGAGGCGGTCGAGGGCGGCGATCACCCGACCCACCTGCGCGTCGAGAAAACTGATGCTCGCGGCATAGGCCTGCCGCGCCTGCCGCCGGAGGTCGTCGCTCATCGCGTCCTGCTCGCGGTGGCCGCTTTCGAGGGCGGCGGCCGGGATGTCGGCCCGATCCTCGGCCACGCCCGTCACCACCGGCATGTCGGCCTCGGGATGGAGGTCGAAGTAGCCGCGGGGCGCCACGTAGGGCGTGTGAGGCCGATAGAAGCCGACGGCGAGGAAGAACGGCCGCGCGCGGTCGGCGGCGCATTCGGCGAGCACCTGTTCGGCCCGCGCGGCGACGAGGCCGTCGGTGTGGGCGGCATCGGGGGCCGGCGAGGCAAACCAGCTGAGCGTGCCGCCGAACTGCCCCGGCTTCAGCGAGAAGATCCGCGGCTCCTCCTCGAGGTGATCCACGCCGGCGGGGTTGAAGGCGGCCTCCCACGACGCGGGATCGTCGTGGCCCGAGGTGCCGATGCTCGCCGGCACATTGTAGTGGTAGAGCTTGCCGATGCGGGCCGCGAAGCCGCCCTGCCGGCGGAAGAGCTCGGGCAGGCTCGGGTGGCCAGGGATCGTCTGCCGGAACACCTGGGCGTTGGCGAGGATGCCGGTGGCGTTGGGATACAGACCGGTGAGGAACGAGTTGCGGCTCGGGCCGCAGAGCGGGAACGTGCAGTAGGCACGGTCAAACCGCACGCCGCGGGCCGCGAGCCGGTCGAGGTGCGGCGTCTTGGCGAGCGTGTCGCCATAACAGCCGAGCATGGTGTTGAGATCGTCGGCGACGATGAACAGCACGTTCTGCGGCCGCGGCGCGTCGGCGGCCGGAGCCGTCGTGGTGAGCGCCGCCAGGACCGCGGCGACCAGAAGATGCCTGTGGCGGTTCATGTCGGCCGTCCCGCGATGAGGGCGAGCACGTCGTCGTGCACCAGGCCGTTGCTGGCCACGCCATCGCCCGAGTCGATCCGGTCGCGCCCCTGCCAGTCGCTGAACCGGCCGCCGGCCTCGGTCACCACCACGTCCACCGCCGCCGCATCCCAGGGATTGAAGAGCGGATCGATCATGATCTCGGCGCGGCCGGTCGCCACCAGCAGGTAGCCGTAGCCGTCGCCCCACGTGCGGACCACCCCGCAGGCCGCCTCGAGCCGGTCGCGGGCGGCGCAGCCCGCCGTCGGGCCGCCCGACCAGCGGTCGAACGACGTGAAGTCGCTCGAACAGATGAGCGCCTCGGCAAGCGACCGCTTCGCCGACACCCGCGCGGGCGTCGGCGAACCGCCCCCCTTCACGTGCCAGGCGCCGCCGCCGCGGCCGGCGTAGGCGAGCTCGTCGAGCGCCGGGATCGCGATCACCCCGAGCACGCCCCGGCCGCCGTGGCGGCAGCCGACCAGCGTGGCGTAGAGCGGCACGCTGCGGATGAACGACTTCGTGCCGTCGATCGGATCGACGATCCACTCATAGCCCGACGTGCCCGGCGTGGCCCCCGTTTCCTCGCCCAGGAAGGCGTCCGTGGGGAACGCGCCGAGCAGTTCGCGGCGGAGGATCGCCTCAGCGGCGCGGTCGGCGTCGGTCACCGGCGAGGCGTCGGCCTTCACGTCCACCACGAGGCGGGCGTCGCCGAACCAGCGGAGCGTGTCTCGCCCCGCGAGCCGGGCGGCGGCGATCGCCACGTCGAGCCGCGCGGCCACGTCGCTGCCGGCGGGGGTGCCGCTCATGGCCGTTTCGGCTCGTCGGCCACGTCACCGCTGGCGGCGCCGCTGGCCGATTCGAAGAACGACATGATCAGGAGCATCGCGGCCCCGATCACCAGCCACGAGTCGGCCAGGTTGAAGATCGGCCAGTCGATGACGCCCGGCAGCGTGAAGTGAATCCAGTCGCGAACGGCGAGCACCGGATTTCCCTCGCGACCCAGCGGCGCGTGCCAGGTGAGCCCGGGCAGGCCGAGGCGGTCGAAGAGGTTGCCGACGATGCCGCCGACGATCAGCCCCAGGGCGAGGAGAATCCAGGGGTCGCGTCGGGTGGACGGCCGCGAGACGAGCGCCAGGATTCCCGCGATCGCCGCGACCGAAACGGTCGCGAACACGGCCCCCATCCCCTGCCCCATGCCGAACAGGGCGCCCTCGTTGAGGCTGGTCTCGAGGACGAGGATCTTCGGGACGATCGTGAGCGGCGGGTGTTCCCCGGGCATGCCCAGCCTGGCGAACACCAGTTTCTTGGAGACGAGGTCGGCCGCGGCAGCCGCGGTGGCCACGGCAAAAAACAGCGGCCACCCGCGTGTCGCCTCCCCTGCTCGTGTCGTCGCCGCCATGCTCATCCTTCCGAGCCACACCCGTCTCGTCAGCGGGGCTGACGAGGCCGTCCCGATCCGCCGCTCTCCATCTTCTCGGCACAGCGGATGCACATCGCCGCGAACGGGATCGCCTCGAGCCGCTTCTTGGCGATCACGCCGCCGCACTCCTCGCAGGCGCCGAACTTCTTGTTCTTAATACGCTCGAGGGCGGCCTCGACCAGTTCGAGGGTTTCTTCCTCGTTGGCCATGAGGCTGAGCGTGAACTCCTGCTCGTAGGCGTCGGTGCCGATGTCGGCCATGTGGATCGGCATCCGCGACAGGTCGCCACTGGCATCGCCGCCGCTGTGACGCAGCGCCGCATCGGCCATGGTGGAGACGTCGCCGCGAAGCCGCGCCCGGAGCGCCTGCAGGATCGTCCGGAAAACCTTGAGTTCCGCCGCTTTCAACATGATGGATGGTGAAGACTCGCGTTTCGCCGGTGGTCGTGCGAGCCGCCCCGCACCCCGACCGCCGAGCCTCGCGATGCTACCCGAGCACCCCGTGACTGTCAAACTGGCAGGCATCGGTGGCGAAGTGGGACCCCCGGTTGATGGTCCCGGGATCGAGGGGCGGCAGAGGGGTTGGGCGGATCGCCGATTGTGCGTTCCTTGCTGCCTTGGCACGGTTGACCTACCCTTGTCGGTTCCGGCGGTCGATACCGCTGGAAAACCCGCCGACCTCCGCCCCGCGCGGTCGTGGCGGATCCGTGGAGAACCGTTCCGTGGCCGTCGCCGCCCGCACCGATCTCGCCTTTCAGCAGTGCATCGACCCCGCCTGCCGGGCGACGTTCTCGGTGGACGAGGTGCTGACCGCTTGTCCCTCGTGCGGCAACCTCCTGGACGTCGAATACGACTGGGATCGCCTCCGGCCTCCGACGTCGTTCGAGTTCTTCGAGCGGAAATGGATGCGGCGGAGCGACCCGCTGGCCTTCAGCGGCGTGTGGCGGTTCCACGAACTGCTCCCCTACGCGCCCCGCGAGAGCGTGGTCACGATCGGCGAGGGGCAGACGATGTGCCCGCCCTCCGACGGCGTGGCGGCCTACGTGGGCGTGAACGCGGGCCGGCTGTTCCTCCAGTACGAGGGCCTCAATCCCTCGGGATCGTTCAAGGACAACGGGATGTCGGCGGCGTTCACCCACGCCCGCATGATCGGCGCCCGCCGCGCCGCCTGTGCCTCGACCGGCAATACGAGCGCCTCGCTGGCCGTCTACTGTGCCGTCACGCGGCTGATGAAGGCCATCATCTTCATCGGCTCGGGCAAGATCTCGTACGGCAAGCTCTCCCAGGCGCTCGACTACGGCGCCCTCACCATCCAGATCGCCGGCGACTTCGACGACGCGATGGCCCGCGTCAAGGAAGTGTCGAGCCGGATGGGGATCTACCTGGTCAACAGCGTGAATCCGTTCCGCCTCGAGGGGCAGAAGACGATCATGCTGCGGGTGCTCGAGTCGCTCGGCTGGGAGGTGCCCGACTGGATCGTGGTGCCCGGCGGCAACCTGGGCAACTCCAGCGCCTTCGGCAAGGCCTTCGCCGAGCTCCGCAAGCTCGGCCTCATCGACCGCATTCCGCGGCTGGCGATCATCAATGCGGCCGGGGCCAACACCCTCTACGAGCTCTACCACAACCGGGGCCTCCGCTGGGACGGCGGCCGGGCCGACCTCTCTCCCGCCTGCCATTACTACGACGAGCTCGACCGCGACCAGAAGCGGGCCCACACCATCGCCAGCGCCATCGAGATCAACCGCCCCGTGAACCTCAACAAGTGCCTGCGGGCCCTGGAGGTCTGCGACGGCGTGGTCCGCGAGGTGAGCGAGCAGGAGATCCTCGACGCCAAGGCCCAGGTGGGCGCCGGCGGCCTGGGGTGCGAGCCGGCCAGCGCCGCGAGCGTGGCGGGGGCGAAGCAGCTCGTCGCCGAGGGCGTGATCGGCCGCGATGAGCGGGTGGTCTGCATCCTCACCGGCCACCAGCTCAAGGACCCGACTGCGACGGTCGCCTACCACACCACCGACCAGAAGCTGTTCGACGAGGTGCTCGGCAGCCGGGGCGTGAGCCGGGCCAACTACGCCAACCGCGCGGTGAGCGTGGGCAACCGCCTCGACGACATCGTGCAGGCGATCGACCTCTATTCATGAGCCGCCCGCCGCTTCGCCTGGTCGTCCACGGAGCCGCCGGCCGTATGGGCCAGCGGATCGTGGCCTGCGCCGCCTCGGATGCCACGCCCTGGGAGCTGGTGGCAGCGATCGAGCGGCCCGGCCATCCGCGGACCGGCACCGACGCGGGCGTGCTCGCGGGCCTCCCCGCGGCCGGCGTGGCGGTGGCCTCGGCCTGGGACTGCCCGGCCGACGTGGTGATCGACTTCTCGCTGCCCGAGGCGGTGGCCGGCATCGTGGCCACCTGCGCGGCAAAGAATGTGCCGCTGGTCGTGGCCACCACCGGGCTCGAAGACCCCGAGCGGCATGCCATCGCAGAAGCCGCGAAGACGATCCCGGTGCTCCAGTCGCCGAGCATGAGCCTGGCCGTGAACATCGCCATGGATCTCGTGGGGCGGGCCGGCAGCCTGCTTGCCCGCGTGGGCGGCCGGACCGACGTCGAGATCATCGAGTGCCACCATCGCCACAAGGAGGATTCTCCGAGCGGCACGGCCCTGAAGTTCGGCTCGCTCGTGCAGCAGGCCATGGGGCAGACCCGCTCGGCCCACGGCCGCGAGGGCCGGCCCGGCGCCCGCCCCGCCGACGAGATTGGCTACCACGCCGTCCGCGCGGGAGACAATCCGGGCGAGCACACGATCCTCTTCGGCATGGAGGGGGAGTCGTTCTCCGTGAACGTGCGGGCGACCAACCGCGACTGCTACGCCCGCGGCGCCCTGGCGGCGGCGGCGTTTCTCGTGGGCAAGCCGGCCGGTCTCTACTCGATGCGCGACGTGCTCGGCATCGAGTGAATGGGCCCAGAAAGTGGCCGCAGGTTTGCAACCTGATAAATCCCCGCCCGATGCGCCGCGCCGCTCGGGACTGCCCATGCCCGTCGCCGGACGTTCGCCTCGGCCTTCCGGGCCGAGGCTCTCTGCATGTCCGCTGCGCTTCGCCATCCTGGCTGCGCTTGCTCCCATAGCCCGGCTCTCGGGCAAGGGCAGCCCCGCGCTCCGCTGTCAGGAAGCCCAATCGCGTAAGCGATGGGGATCACGGCCCGTCTCATTCCGCTCGGGGCTGCCCACACCCTCTCGACGGACGCTCACTGCGGTCAGCCTGACCTCCGTTCGCTCGGAGGTGTCTGCGGTCTCGCCTTCCAGGCTTCGCTGGCCACCTACGCCGGCTCCCGGGCACGGGCAGCCCCGCGCTCGCCGTTGCGAAGTGGCCGCAGGCTCGAACGTGGCCGCAGGTGCATGAAGTGGCCGCAGGTTTTCAACCTGCGGGAGTCCAGGTGCCGCTGGCCTTCCCATCATGGCGCGTGGCTATGGCCGCCGATCCGGCCGACGTATCGCTTGCCGGCGATCTCCACGTTGAGGTGCCCGGTGGCCCCCTTCGTGTGCAGGGCCCGGCCGAGCCGCTTGTCGGTGGTGCTGAAGGCCGACGACGAGCCCTCCGGGTCGGTGCCCTGCGGCTGCTCGGCCAGCGGAAACTGCTGCGCCGTGCCGGCCGTGCGGACGTTGAGCATCAGCGGGGCGGCGGCGATCGGCACCGCCTGTGCCGCGGCGGCATCGAGGATGTAGATCGTGACGCTGTCGGCCTTCTCGTCGTGCACGAGTTCCGCGTGATAGTCCTCACGCCCGAGTTCGATCAGCGTGCCGTGGTGCGGACCCTCGGCGGGATGGGCGTGGGCGTGGGGCGCCGAAGCCGGGGCCGCCGGCACGGGGGGCGCCGCCCCGAATGCCACGAGCGTCGCTGTCAGCAGGGCATCGGTCAGTCGCAGGAATCGCATCGGGTTCTCCTGTCATCGTGAGGAACGGAACATCAGACATCGCGCGGCGGTTTACCTGGCGGCCAGTTCGTCGGCCTCCGCCGCGGCCATCGCCTTCTCGGCCTGGCCACGGCCGAAGCACCAGAACAGCGCCGGATGAACGAAGAAGTCGAGCAGGGTCGAGCTGATCAGCCCGCCGAGGATCACGGTGGCCACGGGGTAGAGGATCTCCCTCCCCGGCTCGCCGGCGGCGAGCACCAGCGGCACCAGCGCGATCCCGGCCGTGAGGGCCGTCATCAGCATCGGGGCCACCCGCTCGCGACCCGCCCGTTCCACCATTTCGGGCGTGAAGGCCTCCCCTTCGTGCCGGACGAGATGGAGATAGTGGGCGATCAGGAGGATGCCATTCCGCGACGCGATCCCCGACAGCGAGATGAACCCCACCAGGCTCGCGACCGTGAGCGACTGCCGCGTGAGCACGAGCGCCGCCACCGACCCGATCGCCGCCATCGGCAGCGCCGCGAGCACTTGCAGGGCCAGGTTCGTCGAGCCGAAGAGGGCGTAGAGGGCGAGGAACATTCCCGCCAGCGACACCAGCCCCAGGATGGCGATCATCCGCGTCGCCTGCCGCTGGCTCTCGAACTGCCCGCCATACTCCACGAAATACCCGGTCGGCAGTTCGGCCTGCAGCGGCGCCAGCCGGGCCTGGATGTCGGCCACCACGCCGGCCAGGTCGCGGCCCGCCGTATTGCACTGCACCACGATCCGCCGCCGCACGTTCTCGCGGTTGATTGTGTTGGGGCCGCTCCCCTGCCTGATATCGGCCACGGTGTCCAGCGGCACGCGGCCGCCGGCCGGGAGGCTGATCGCGAGCCGGCGGAGCCCTTCGATGTCGATCCGGTAGGGCTCGTCGAGCCGCACGACGAGATCGAATTTCCGCTCCCCATCGACGATCTCGGAAACCGTTTTTCCGTGGAGCGCGGTCTCGATGAACTCGTTGACGTCGTCTGCGGTCAGGCCGTATTGCACGAGCTTGTCGCGCAGCAGTCGGATTTGGAGCTGCGGAATCTCCGTCTGCTGCTCGACCATCAGGTCTTTCACCCCGGGCACGTCGGCGATCGCCTCCTTCATCCGCTCAGCGGCCCGCCGCAGGATGCCGAGGTCGTCGCCGTAGATCTTGATGCCCACCTGCGCCTTGATGCCCGAGAGCATGTGGCTGATGAGGTGCGCGAGCGGCTGCTCGACCGAGATCACCACGCCAGGCACCTGCGTGAGCTCCTCGCGGAGCTCCTCGAGCACCTCCGCACGGTCCCGGCCGGCCGCCGGATCGAAGCTGACGATGATCTCCGACGCATTGACGCCCTCGGCATGTTCGTCGAGTTCGGCCCGGCCCGTCCGCCGGCTGATGGTGGCGACGCCTCGGACCCGGCCGATGCGGTCGTCCACCATGGCGGCGATCGCGGATGACGCCTCGAGCGACGTGCCCGCCGGAAGCAGCACGTTGACCTGCACGCAGCCTTCGTTGAAGGGGGGGAGGAAGTCGCGGCCCAGCCCCATGACGACGGCCAGACTGGCGCCGACCGCGACGGCCACGCCCCCCAGGATCGGCGCCGGATGCCGGATCGAGAGCCGGATCGCCCAGCCGGCGAGCGCCTTGAGGATGCGGAGCAGCAGGCCGTCGTGCTCGTGCTGCATGAACCGGGCCCGGGGCAGCAGCCAGAACGAGAGCACGGGTGTGACCGTCAGGGAAACCACGAGCGACGCCAGGATCGAGACGATGTAGGCCACGCCCAGCGGCGTGAACAGCCGGCCCTCCATGCCCCCCAGCGCGAACAGCGGGATGAACACGAGGACCACGAGGATCGTGCTGAACACGATCGAGTTGCGGACCTCGCTGCTGGCCTCGTAGACGACGCGGAGCGGCGGCTGTGGGTTGGGCAGATGGGCGTTCTCACGAAGCCGGCGAAAGATGTTCTCGACGTCCACGATGGCGTCGTCCACGAGCTCCCCGATGGCCACGGCCAGCCCGCCGAGCGTCATGGTGTTGATCGACATCCCCAGCCACTTGAATACGAGGCCGGTGATCACGATCGAGAGCGGGATGGCCGTGAGCGTGATGAAGGTGGTGCGGAAGTTGAGGAGAAACAGAAACAGCACGATCACCACGAGGATCCCGCCGTCGCGGAGGGCCTCGAGGACGTTGCGAATGCTCAGGTCGATGAACGTCTTCTGCTGGTAGATCGCGGGATTGAGGCGGATGTCGGCGGGCAGCGCGGGCCGCAGGTCCTCGAGCGCCCGGGTGACCGCGTCGGTGAGCTGGCGGGTGTCGGCGCCCGGCTGCTTGGCGATCACGAGGATCACGGCCGGCCGGCCGTTGACCGCCGCGTCGCCCCGCTTCGTCTGGGCCGCTTCGGCCACGCGGGCGACCTGCCCGAGAACCACCGGTCTGCCCCCCTCGGCCTTGACGACCGCCGCCATCAGGTCGTCCACGCCCTGGATGCGGCCCAGCGAGCGGACGAGCAGTTCGTTGCCGCCCTGATTGAGGTAGCCCCCCGTGGCATTGGAGTTGCTGGCCTGCACGGCGGCCTCCACCTCCTGGAGCGTGAGGCCGTACTTGAGCAGACGCTCCGGATCGACGAGCACCTGGAACTGCTTCCGTCCGCCCCCCATGGTCACCACCTGGGCCACGCCGGGGATGGTGAGGAGCCGCTGCCGCACCACCCAGTCGGCCAGCGTGCGGACCTCCATCGGCGGCGTGGAGCCGTCGGCGCTCCACATCCCCACGTGCATCACCTGGCCCATGATCGAGGAGATGGGGGCCAGCTGCGGGCGGATGCCGCGCGGCATGCGATCGAGGGCGACCGCCATCTTCTCGGCGACGATCTGCCGGTCCACGTAGATGTCGGTGCCCCAGGCGAACTCGACGTGGATCACCGAGAGGCCGACGCCGGAGGCGCTGCGGACGGCTTGCACGCCCGTGGCACCGTTGAGCACCGATTCCAGCGGGAAGGTGACAAGCGTCTCCACCTCCTCCGGCGCGAGTCCCGGGGCCTCGGTGATCACTGTCACCCGCGGCCGGTTGAGGTCGGGAAAGACGTCGATCGGCAGCTGCCAGAGCGTGATCCCCCCGACGACCAGCGCCACCAGCGCGAGCACGATCGTGAGCAGGCGGAACCGCAGCGCGTTACGAATGACGGCGTCGAGCATGGGGTGAAGGCGGTGGGGCGGACGGCTCAGTGGTTGTGGCCGGCGTGCGGATCGATGGCGGGCCCGGTCTGGTTCTTGACCGCGAGCTGCAGCTGCTGGGCGGCCGACATGGCGATCCGGTCGCCTGGGAACAGCGTGCCGTCGTTGGCGATCACCACGTGGCGGGGATCGCGATGCTCGACCCGCACCGTCTCGCGGTCGAGGTGGTCGCCGTTGACGCGAAACACATAGTGCTCGATGCCGTCCTGGGCGACGGCCTCGGACGGGAGCACGATCCGCTCCGCCCATTCCTCCACCGGCACCTCGAGCTGCATCCGCTGGCCGGGCTTGTGCCGCCAGGTGACGAACCGCCGGCCGTCCTCGATGCGGGGCGTGCCGACGGCCTCGTTGGGGAGGGCAACGTAGAACCGCACGGTCCGCGCGTCCGCCGCGATGCGGTCGGCCACGTAGGCGATCCGCAGCCCCTCCAGCTGACGTCCCGATCCGCTCTGGGCATCGACCAGCGCCGTGATCGGAGCGCCGGAGGCAGCCGCCTCCGTCACATGGCCGAGATCCTGCTCGAAGGCCTGCCCCTCGATCAGCAGTGTGCCGTGATCGACGAGCGTGGCGAGCGGGTCGCCGGCCGTGACATGCTGGCCCCGCTCGACCGCCAGCTCCTGGACGACGAGCGTGCCGCTGCCGCCTTCGAGGGCGGCGGCCGCCGGGGCCCACACCGTGAGCGTGGCCAGGAGCGTGCGGGTGTCGATGATCGTCTCGACCTGCTGCTCGCTGAGGCCGTGCAGCAGGAGGGCCTGCCGCTGCGCGAGGAGGATGGCCTCGAGCTTCTGGCGCTCATACTTGCGTTCGAGGATGGTCTTCGTCGGGATCAGTCCTTCGGGGCCGATTCCCTCCAGTCGGGCGATCTCCCGGCGGACGACGTCCACTTCTGCGACCGAGCGGAGGAGGTCGGTCTGGGCCTGCACCAGCTCCTCGTGGGTCAGGCGGATCTCGAACAGCGGCTGGCCCGCCGCTATGGCCTCGCCCTCGGTCACCAGGATGCGGAGGAGGATGCCGGTCATCGGGGTCACGATGGCGAACTGCGATCGCCCGCGGCGCTCGACCACCATCCCGGGCACGGTGATCGTGCGGCGAAAGGTGGACAGGGCCACGTCGCCCTCCGCCAGGCCGATGCTCTGACGGGCCTGCGCGCTGAGCGTCAGCGAGTGCGCCGCGCCGGCGGTGTCGTGGGCATGCCCATGCTCATCGTCGTGGTCGGCCGCGGCACCGTCCGTGGGCTGGGACACGCCGGCGGGCACGGCGCCGAGGGTGCGGACGGCCCACTCACGGACCGGAGCGGGCCAGTGGGGGTGGAGAGCGAGCGCCGCGCAGAGGCCGAGCAGGCCGAGGGTCGAGACGGCGGCCACGAGGCCGGGCATGCCACGGGATGAAGCGGAAGGGGCCATGGGCGATCCTCGGGGGGGCGGGGAGCAGGCAGCCGAGCCGTCGAACCGCCCGGCTCACGCAGATGCGCGAGGCCGAAGCAGGACAGGCACGCACGGCCGCGAAGCACGCGGCCGCGGAGCGGCTCAGACCAGAAGCCGCTCGTGGAGCGGATGCCGCTCCGGGATCACCGGCGGTTCGCCATCGTCCGCCGTGGGGACGGCCGCCCCCGCGGCCGCAAGGATCACGCGGGCATCGATCGCCGCCGTGATGCCGCTTGCCAACGGACGCCAAGACGCAGCCACGTCGTTCTCCGAGGCGTCGGCGACGCAATCGCAGCCGCTGCAGTCGTGGTGGCCGCCCTCGGGGACGGAAGCCACGACACGCCTCACCGACTCATCGGGGACGGGGCCACCGTCGGCGTCGCAGGCGTGGCCGTCGCACTCGCACCCTCCCCGAGCCTCGGCGACATCGACTGCGGCGACACCGCAGCAATCGCTGCCGTGTTCGGCGTGGCTCGGGCCGCCGGCATGCGTTGCGTGCAGGCAGCAACCGCAGGTGAGGTGCATCACCGTGGCGAAGGCAGCGAGCAGGCTGACGAAAGACCGCATGCGACCGAAACTCCTGATCCTATTGTATCGGTTGAACCGCCGGGACGCTGGAGAAACTCTGCCGCGTGGCGACGGGCCATGGGCAGCCCCGCGCTGCCATGTCCCCGAAGCGCGGGTTCTCACGCTGTGCCCCCCGCTGCGGCCGGGCGCGGTCAGATCTCCGTGTCGAGCGCCGCCGACACGATCAGGTAGGGGCCGGCGTCGAACAGGCCGGTGGCCAGCCCGTCGAGGATGTCGAGCACGTCCACCACCCCGTCGTAGTTGAAATCGCCGTCCGCCCAGCCGCCGGACCGGCCCGAGTCGTAGCTCGACGACGCCATCACGCCGACGATGTCGAGGATGTCCACCACGCCGTCGAGGTTGGCGTCGCCCGCCACCGCGAAGGCCACGGTCAGGCTGCCGTCGCCGTTGGTCGCGTAGCCGATGCCACCGCCCGCGAGCGAACCGGCCGACCGCGACACGATGCCCGACGCCGCCGACCAGCTGCCGTCGCCCCGGCCGGCGAGCAGCCACGACCGGACCACGCCCTCCAGGCCGCCGCCGCCGGCGATCGTCAGGCGGCCGAAGCCGAGATCGATCAGGCCGCCCGCGTCGAGCGTCAGTCCCGTGACCGTCAGCCCGGCCGCGCCGACGTCGAGCGTGAGCCTGCCGCCCGACGACACCCAGATCGGTCCGCCGCCGAGGGCCGACAGCGAGCGGACCACCACCTCCCCGGCCTCGATCCTCGCGCCGCCGGTGAAGCTGCTCGTGCCGGAGACGATCAGCCTGCCGGCTCCCCGCTTCACGAGTTGGATGGCCCCGGAGTAGGAGGTGGCGTCGGTGACGGTCTGGCCGGCGGGCACCGTAACGCTTGGATCGAAGGTGATCGCGGTCGAGAGCATGGTGCTCAGGTTGTTGGCGGCGCTGCCGTCGTTGGCCTGCGTGGTGAGCGCGGCCGTCGCGCCACCCGCGGGCGCCGTGTAGACGAGCGTGGCGAGCGCGGCGTTGAGCAGGGCGATGCCCCCCTTGAGCGTCATCGTGGACGTGCCGTTGGCCCCGGCCGTGACCGTCACGTGGCTGGTGAGCACGCCGGTGAGGTTCACCGCCAGCGTGCCCGCCGTCACGGCAAGGGCGATGCTCTCCTCGTCCGCCGCATCGACGTCGGACATCGCGATCGCGTTGGCCCCGGTGAACGCCAGTGTGCCGACGTGGGGCAGCGACACGCTTGTCGGTCCGGTGATGACCGGGGCGACGTTGGTGGCCACGTTGAACGCCACGGTGACCGGCTCCGTGATCGCGGTCACCTTGCCCGAACCGTTGGGCTGCCCATACATCTGCCGGTTGACGATGTAGGGAAAGATCGGACTTCCGGCCGCGTCGATCGGGAGGAAGTAGGCGTAGGTGCCGTTGGGGAACTCGGGCGTCTTGCACCAGCGGCCGCAGTACTGGTCGAGGTCGCCCGATCCGGGCACGTAGGCGTAGTCCTCACCGTAGCGGCCCAGCGGATAGGTGGTGCTCACCGCGGGGCCGGCATACAGCGCCTGCTGCTGCGCCGTCATCGTGTAGGTGCCGGAGGTGGCGGTGTTGGCCGCGGCGGCGCCGAGCTTGTTGGCGGCCAGTTGGGCCGCCCAGCCGGGGAGCGTGGTGCGGTCGGTGATCGAGCGGAGCGCGTAGCTCGACTGCATCCGGGTGACGGCGGTCGTCGGATCGAGCGGGCTGGAGTAGCCGTAGGGGCCGTAGATCGGATAGCCGTCGAACATCCAGCCGATGATCGGCGAGTGGTGCAGGTTGGTGGTGTGCTCGCGGAAGTCGCCGTCGGTGCCTTCGCCCTGGTGCAGGAGGTAGATGGCCGGGTCGTACGGGAAATAGTCGGTGGTGCCGATGTAGTCGACGTTGTCACCCAGCTGCGCCCGCAGGGCGACCGGATTCGTGTGGTAGTGATACTGGCCGTTGCCCGGCTGGTGGCCATTGCCGGCGTCGAATGTGACCGACTCCACAGCTTCGGCCATGCGGTTGAAGAGGCCGTCGCCCGTCATGCCGACGTCGGTGCCCGAGGCGTGGCTGTAGGAGAAGGCGTCGCCGGCGTTGTAGATCACGACGCCGTTGACGGCGAGCGCCACGGCCCCGCCGCCGAGATTGCCGTGGGTGGCCTGAGGATAGGTGGTGTTGAGCGTGATCTTGTAGATCGCATTCTGGTCCTTGGGCAGGTTCATGAACGGCTGCGTGTGGGCCGCGTTGCCCCACCAGGCGCCCATCACGTAGCTCGCGAGATCGGGCGTGTTGACGTAGACCGTGTTGGTCGCGGTGGAGGCGCTGATCTTCTGCACGTCACCGAGCACGGGCGTGGTCTGCCCGGTCCAGGTGGTGGTGGGGCCGATCGTGGAGCCACCCGGCTGGCCGATGATCGACTGCGCGAACTCCCCCTGCCCCGCGACGAACCACGAGTCGAGCAGGGCCGACGCGACGGCGAGCATGCACCGCGGCTCGAGCGGCTCGGCATCGCGGAGACCTGCCGTGCGGCAGGTCCGGAGACGACGACGGCGGCTGTCGGGACGTCGCATGCGAAGGGCCGCCTGGCGGCTGCTCACGGGGGGAAGGGATCGAATCGAGTTGGTGGCGGGAATCTTGAGTCTCGGTTGAACGGCTCGGGCGGGCCCGAGTTGCGGTCGACGGGCCGGGGCGGCCGCCCCGGCGGCTACGGGCGGCCGGAAAAGAACACGCCCGTGAGTCGCGAGAGCAGCCAGAGCGTGCCCAGGGGCAGCACGATCGTGGAGATCGTGAAGTAGATCGCGAGGTTCACGATCGATTCGCCCACGGCGGCGAGCTGGTCGTAGATCTTCTTCGCCCGGTCGCCGATCGCATCCACGGGGTTGTAGCGCTCCCACCAGGCGCGATCGGCGTCGGCCGCCTCGACCCGCTCGATCGACTCCGTGGTGGCCGCCACGGCTGCCGCGGCCTGCTGGTAGCCCGGCTCCAGGAACCGGTCGGCCACGAGCGAGTCGATCCAGCCGGCGGCTGGCAGCGCGAGCCGGGCGAACAGGGCGAGGCCGAAGAGCCGGCGGCTCCAGGCGATCAGGGATCGGCGGCCGCCGTCGCTGCAGACCGCCGCCAGCGCGAGGGCGGCGAGTGCCGGGAGAAAGAGCCAGTAGCCGAGCGTCGCGGCGATCTGCATGCCCAGCCGCTGGATGCCGAGGGCCGTGGTGCTCGTGAGCAGGAGTGCGCCGTACTGCTCCACGAGATCGTTCACCGGATCGAGGGCCTGGCCGATGCCGAGGCTGCCGCCCGGGCCGAACGAGAAGCTCACCTCCGAGCTCTGGGCGAGCGAGATGGCGCTGTCGAGTCCGCGGGTGGCGGCGAGCGCTGCGAGCGTGCGGGTGAACGAAGCCTCCATCCAGTCCGCGCCCTTCCGATCGGCGAGCGGCGCCACCGCGACGAGCACCACGGCGGCCACGGCCAGCTGGATGAGGGCCCGCGCGGCCGGCTCCCGGAGCCGCTCCGGGAGGAAGCGGAGCCAGTTGCCCCGTGTGATCGCGGCGAACGCATCGTCGATGCCGGGTAGGGCCATGACGCGAGTGGGCTCCAAAACGTGAACGTCGTTGCGTCAGCCCTCGTTCACACTCCCAGCACGATCCGAGGCCGATCGCCGTCGCTTCCGCAAGGATACGCGTTGCCAGGGCGATCCAGCACGCCCGGCTCGCCGGCGAACCCGGCGGCCCGCGCGGAGAAAGTTCGGCTTCGGGGGCGGAGGGGCTGGCGCGGCACGCGGCATTATTTATGCTGCGGTTTTTCTCAGTGGCCCCCCAGCGGAGTTTCTGTGGCAGCAATCCAGCGGTTTGGCGTGATGCGGTGGGCAGCCGCCTGGCTGGCGGCGGCCTGTCTGTTTCCGGTTTCGGCTGGCGCGGCCGACCCGCCGCCGCTGCGACGGGAGTTTCGGGCCGCCTGGATCGCCACCGTGGCCAACATCGA
>Ga0114977_10001313_pt1 | contig 16216 bp, 19 predicted proteins | sample S_130805_MF_Meta_FD_87026 | JGI IMG/M metagenome (GOLD analysis project Ga0114977, IMG submission 87026) | Freshwater microbial communities from Lake Simoncouche, Canada to study carbon cycling - S_130805_MF_MetaG | ecosystem: Environmental > Aquatic > Freshwater > Lake | place: Lake...
AACCGGCCATTGGTAGTTTTTCTGGAGATACTGGTTTATTAGGAAGTTTAGGAAGTTTATTTGGAAGTAGTGCTAGTGCAGGTAGTGCTGGAGGTCTTGGAAGCTTTCTATCTAGTGCAGGTTCGTTTATCGGATTAGCTAATGGTGGAGTAATGCAGGGTAATGGTATTTCTGCACATTCTGGTACTATAGTAGATAAACCTACAGTATTCCCATTTGCTAAAGGTATTGGGTTAATGGGAGAAGCTGGCGCAGAAGCTATCTTACCATTGCAACGTAATAAAGCTGGAAAGCTTGGTGTTAGTGTAGAAAATAGTGGACAACAGGCCGGAAATGTGTATAATGTTAGCATAACTGTGCAAAGTAATGGTAAAGAGCAACCTTCCGATTTGGGTGCAAAAATCGGAGAAGCCTTTATAAGAACAATAGCAAAAGATGAGATTGCTAATGCAGCTCGCCCTGGAAATATCCTAAATAAAACTACTAATTTCGGTTAATTATGATTATTGCATTACCAGTACCGGCTAAAGTAAGTTACGATAGTGGCAAAAAGGTATCTTTTAGAGATATTTCTGCCCAACTAGGTGATGGATATGTACAAGTAGCACAGCAAGGCATCAATTCTAGGTATGATACATGGAATGTAACTTGGGGAGCTTTAACACTTACCGAAAAAAATACTGTAGTTGGGGTATTAGATACAGTAGGTAGTTGGAGTATGCTTTCATGGAAACCTTGCTTTGAAACTGTAACGAAAAACTTTCGTATGTCTAAAGAGGGTTATACTCTACAACCTCTAGGTAAAAGTGGTTTATATACCATTTCCTGCCAACTAATACAGGCATACGATTATGCCTAGTATAAATGATGTAATCTATAAAAGTCAATTACCCAAGTATGTAGAACTTTTTGATATAGACTGTACTAAGATTCCTAATATAAATGCAGTTTTTAGATTAACGTCTAATTTTATTGACGATAATACGCTTGTACAATTTAATGGACAGCAGTATAGTACATTTCCTATAGCTATTTCAGGTATATCCCAAAAAAGTGACGGCGCTTATCCAAGACCAATCTTAAGCATTTCTAATATAAATGGCGATATAGGCAGATTTGTACTTGAACATGAAGATATTATTGGGGCAAAAGTATTTTACTATAGAACTTTTGAGATATACTTAAGAAGTAATTCTTCTGTCTGTGCGCCACCGTTTACATTTTTTGTTGGTAGAAAAACTGCACATACTAAAACTACTATCAATTGGGAGTTACGCCATACATTAGATAGAGAGCGTACTTTTCTTCCTGCTAGACAGATGTTAAAAAAAGATTTTCCAGGTTTAGGGGATTATAGGCATATCGGATGATTACATTAAACTATAAACAAGAACAAGCTATTAAAGAACATGCGCTTAATTGTTATCCTGAAGAAATGTGCGGTATTATAGTTAAAGATGAGTTTATACCTTTAAAAAATAATTCTGAAGAACCTTTACATTCTTTTAAAATTTCCCCTAAAGATATTTCCGAATACGCTGGAGATATTACTGCGATAGTACATAGTCATTGTCGGGATAAGAATATCCCAGAAGTTTTTGATACACGTACTCCAACTGTAGCAGATGTGAAAGGACAAAAACTAACTAATGTACCTTGGTTGATTGTTGCTACAGAAGGTATTGAAGTTACCCCACCTATAGAAATTCCTAGAGAACCAAGCGCAGAATTATTCGGCAGACCTTTTATCTGGATTGTTAGTGATTGCTACAATCTAGTATATGATTATTATAAATTCTACCTTAATATAGAATTAAAAGGACATTTGCAAGAAGTAGATTACGTGGATTTCTTAAAAGTAGATGGTTTTCTTGACCAATATTTAGAAGAGTATTCTTTTAAAGAAATTCCATTACATGAAATAGCTAATGGTGATTTAATTGTATTAAATATGGGTAGAAAGGCAAGAAATCATCTAGGTATTTTTCATGATAATACGATAATACACCAAGGCATAGTTTCTTGCCAAGAACCCTTTGATTATTACATAGGAAGAATTGCAAAGGTACTGCATTATGTTGGTTAATTTATTCATTGACGCTAATACGGTAGAAAGTTTTGATACTCCTTTTAATAATGTAAGGCAGATTCTTAATTATATAAAAAATACTTATGATAAGAAAATATCTGATCTTATTATAGAAAATGAGTATAAATATATTGTAATATCAAAGCAAGAAGATAAGCCCCCAATTCAATTGTACGAAGAAACTTTATTTGCTTCTTTAGATGAATATGATATTCTTTTACTATATCCTGAAGTTAAAGGCGAAGAGCCTATTAGTATGACTGCTATATGGGCTAGTGTAATGACAGGGCTTACTTCTGTTGGAGTAGGCGCAGCTACGGCAGCTTTTTTAGCAGAAGCGGCTGTATTTTTAGTACAAATTGGCATTGGACTTGCATTAAATGCAGTTATGAATTTGCTTTCCCCAACTCCTGAATTTACTTCTGACCCTGCACAAGCCCAAAAGAAAAGTAACTTATTCAATAGTAGTCCTATGATACGGGAGCAAGGTGGTAGTGTACCTTTAATTTTTGGTGATTGTTTCTGTGGAGGTGTACTTATTTCGTCTGGAGTAACTACGGATGAAAACGTAGGTAATACTACTAGCGCAGTAACTACACCTACTTTTTCTGGAGCTATTTCTCCTATTGATTTAACATTTGTAGATAGTGTCGAATTAGTAAATTTAGAAGGTAAGTATATTGATATAACTATCCGATGGAATTATTCACCACCTACAAGTGGGATAGCTTCTGATGGATTAGCTATATTTACAATTGATGGAAATACCGACTATCTATATAGCCCAATAGATTTAGCAAATTCAGCTTCACTAAATGAAGTTGATGTTACAACTGTTACTCCAAATTCTTATACTGTGAGTGCTTCCTATTATTCTAAGATACGCTTTGGTATTGCAGAATACCGTATAATAAATGACCAAAAATATTACGGAACTATAGTACAACCGCAAACTTGGATATATAATTGGGAAGGTAGTTAATGCTTGAGCATAATTTAGTAATTTATGGCGAAGGTGGTAAAGGTGGAAAAGGACATACTCCTACAGAAGCATCTGACACTCTAATAGCTATCCAGAAAGTAAGTTTACTTATAGCAATTTCTGAAGGTGAGATTGCTAATGTAGATAATGTATACCTTAACCAAGTTCCAATTGCTGACTATGAAGCTACTTGGGAATGGCGTTCTGGACTACCTAATCAAGATATTATTGCAGGCTTTTTAGATAATCGCCGCCCTAATGCAAGTTTTTCTCCTTCTGCGTTAAAGTATCTTATAAATCATATAAATACTATAAAGGGTGATGTAGATGCTTGCCTAGTTACCCTTACATTAGCCTATCTACGAGTAATGCAGGATAATGGTGATGTAGTTGGAAATACTGCAACTTATGTTGTGTATACGCGGATAGGTGTTTCTGGTACATGGTCTAAAGCATTAACATCTACTAAGACCGGCAAGTGTTCTAGCAATTACAGCTGGGATTTATTAGTATATCGTCCAACTGGAGTTGGTGTTAATGATTTATGGCAAATAAATGTAGTTAAGGAATCTAAGGACGGTGACTTAAAACATGGAGATAATACTACATATACGCAATTAGTAGAAATTCGGTATCAAAAATTAAACTATCCTAATACTGCATTAGTTGGTATTACGCTAAAAAATCCAGATCAATTTAATAATGTAGTTCCTGAAATTACATTTAAAGTAAAAGGTATTAAAGTAAGAGTCCCTTCAAACTATAAACTTCCACCTTTAGGAGCTTTAAATACTCCAAATGGTACACTTACACTTGGTAATATAGAAGTTACAGCAAGTAATATTACTCCTAATGTAAATATAACTGCAAACTTTAGATATACGGAAGGCAATGTAGCAGCTACAACTTTTGTAATATATGGAGCAGCTCTTGCTACTTTAAAACCATACCAACTAACTACTTCTGACTTAGTTTTAGCTGAATTTCCAAATAACCTGAATAGTAATATTAAAACATATACTTGGCCAAATATTGGTTTAATGATAGGATATGTCTATGCAGGTGTAGCTGTAAAAAGGGTATTTAATGGTGTTACCTATATGAGTGATATTGTATCCTCTTGGGTAATTGATATGACCACAAATACTCCAAGAACTATCAAAAATGAACAAGCTCCTACAATAGTTATTAAGTTAGGAAATTTAACTATTGTCCCAAACGCAGATGGAGTTACTGTAGATATAACTGCAAATTTTTCGTCTTTAATTACTCCAGGGAATATCCAAGCAGACACCTTTGAATTTTATCTAGAAAGTAATATTTTAGGAAATACTGATACTACTAAAATGCCTACTAGGTATTCTACTAAGGTCGGCAGTATCGCTGCTACTTCTACTAAAATTACTTGGTCACAAATACCTACAGGATTTTGGTTTAATTTAGGAATTTCCGCTAAAAGAAATTCCGAATTTGATATGGCAGAAACTAAAGTGTTTGTTGGGTGGAAAGTTCCTACAATTACTAGCACAGCCGCTACTACAATAACGTCTACACAAACTGATTTAGATAAATACAATGTTCCGTACTTATGGGATGGTAGTTTTAAATCATTGAATGAGTGGACTGCAAATCCTGCGTGGATATTGTATTATGTTTTAACAGATAAACGTAGTGGTTTAGGTATACCAGACGCAGAATTAGACATTTTTTCATTCTATAATCTTGCACTTTATTGTGATGAAGCGGTTAATGATGGGGCAGGTGTTATAGAGCCTAGGTATACTCTAAATTATCAATTTTTTAATCGAGAGAGTAGCCAGACATTTATTAACTATATCCTTACAATCTGCAATGCTAACATTTCTAATAATGAATTTGGGCAGATTTCTGTAGTATATGATCGTCCGAACATTGCAGTAACTAAACAGGTAACAAATGCTAATGTAGTAAATGGAGATTTTACATATTCTTCTAGTCCTTTAGAATCAAGATCGAGTTCTGTGAATGTTACCTATAATGATAAGTCCTATTTTGGACGTACAAATACAGTTACGCATATTGATGAAACTTTAGTAGCTCGTTATGGCTTGCAGACAGTAGATGTAGTACTTCCAGGATGTACAAGTAAAGGACAGGCACTTCGTAAAGCTAAATGGGCATGTTTTTCTAATGGATACCGTACTAAATTTATAAATTTTAGCGTACTATTCGAAGGTATGCAGTTCAGAATTGGAGAAATAATTCGGGTATATGATAAACATTTAAAAGGCCCACAACTAAGTGGAAGAATTGTATCTAGTGAATTTCCAAACCAAAATACAACGTTATTACTGCTAGACCGAATAATTGACCTTCCAAATAATTCTATTTGCCATATTACTAATGACGGTAATATTATAGATACGGTAGCAGTTAGTTTAGTTACTCAAGCTGGTACGCGCACACAAATTACAGTAAATAAATTGCTAGATATTCCGCCAGAATCTATATTTATAATGAGCAATGAGTTACCGCAACCACCAGTTATTAGTATACCAACTATACCATCTATAGAAGCAGAAAAACTTGCGGCTGCGGATGCTACTAATAAAGTTATTGCAGCACTTAATGCCTACAATGCTGCTGGCGTTCCAAAATTAACCTATAATACTATAACAACAGTTTTTAAAGTTAATCCTAATCTTATTAAGAATTTTCTAAGTTGGGGGCATGAATTATTCGATTATCCAGTAGGAGACTATACTGATTCTGTGTATCATAGCGTAGTAGCAGATAGCGTACTAGGCGCACAATATAAAACTGCTTCTGGATATTATTTGTATATACCACGTACAGCCATTACAAATAATTCATGGACTGTTGTTACTACTTCCCAAATAGCCGCTGGAACTTATACAATATCATTTGATTATCTAGGTGCAGCAAATGGTGCTACTGCATCAGGGCAAAAAAGACAATTAGTTGTACAGTTAGCAGGCTCTAAGTCAAATAATCCACATACTTGGGTTATTGCGGACATACTATGGTATATACAAGACGCTGTTTTTGTTATAGATAATAATACCCCAAATACTCATTCATGGACATTTACTCTTACAGCAGCACAAGTTACTGCTCCTTACTTTGTTCTTCGCTTTTTCCCTAATGATGCTAATATACGTCAATTACCTAAAAACTATACAGATATTTATATAAGTAATCCTAAGTTCGAAGTCGGAAATATAGCAACATATTGGTGTCCAACTGCGGCTGAAGGCGGCATGTCTACTGAATTAGCTAATATTAGGGGTATAGTACTATCTACGGATGAAACTGTAGCAACATTACTTACAGATACTATAGAAATAGAACTAAATGGCAGTTTTTCTACTTTCCCAATAGCTATGGATGATAGAGTATTCTATAGAGCTTATACTGGAACTGAGATTAGTGTACAAGATTTACTATATGTAAAAGCTATAATTGGGCCTAGTATAACTACTAATGAAATATACTCCTCATTTCCTAACTTAACTACTGGGCCACAGACTATAACTACAAAGTATTTTATAGTTAATACTTCTGCAGATATACCTGTAGGAGCTAGAACTATACTTACTAAAACAAAAATTGCTGCTAATGATGCTGCGGCTGCTGAAAAAGCAATATATAAAGCTTTATATGATAAAGCCGCCGGAACTGCGGATAATGCTAATACTGCACTGTATCGGGCACAACAAAATGTAACTGCTGCGGAAGCTGCTAGAAAAGTAGCATTAGCGCAAAAAGAAGCTCAAGATGCGGCGTATAAAGCAATTGCTGCAAAAATACCATTTCCAGATTATTATAAAATAGTAGATATAGAACTGCAAGATAATATCTATTCCATTACCGGCTTAATTGAGATATAACATGGCAACTCCATTTTCAAATCTTACACCAAAAACTACGCCAACACAAAGTACTGCTAACGTACCTGCTAGTTTTGGTAATGTAACTGCCGGACAGTCGGCTCCAGCCGTATCAATATTGCCGACTGCAAGCAGTACTTCTATTACTTCTGTAGGGAATATTCTACCTGCCGATAAACCGACTACTGCCGCAGATTATATTTCACTCTCTAATACCGAATTATCAAGTACTGTTGTTGTTAGTCCGGTTACTGGAGTAGTAGTACCTACTGCTGTAACAGATACTACGATAAGCCCTCCTGAGAATATCCGTGTAACTGCTTCTAGTAATAATGTTGGCAAAGTAACTTTAGAATGTCTTTGGGATTGGGATACCCAAAAACAACATACGTTTCAGCCTGCATATACAATAACATATAGTATTAATAATATTCAAATAGTTAATAATGTTGCTACTATAGGAACAAGCTATACTTTACAAACTCCAAACGAAAATGATGTATATAGTATAACTGTAATTGCAAAAAATCCTACTAGTGGTTTAACTAAAAGTGCTTCTTTCACATACACATACAAAACAACTACAGCAGCAATAGTTCCTAGCGTACCTACTGTTTCTACTATACCATTTCCACCTACTAATGTAGTTGTAGAAGGGTCTACAGATTTACAATGGTATTCACAAGATATTGTCATTACTTTAAATAAAAATCCAGCAAATGCGGCGGCAAATATCATTATTGTAGGATATTTTGTAGAAGTATATGCTCCAAATACCGGATTAGTGGATTCTTTTGTGGTGCCAGTTATATCTGAAGGTGGTATAAATATAGGTGGAGCTTCGTTTACATATTCAGCATCACAAATCTTCAGCAATTTTAGAAATTACTCTCGTACAGTGACTTTTAAAATATACTCTAAAGATGCTACTGGAAATATAAGTGATAGCATAGAAGCTATTTGTACCAATAATGCCCCTGCAAAAATAACAGGCATTACTTCTAATATTTCTGGAAATTTAGTTTCTTTAAATATTGGAAGTTATGTATTTAGTCAAGAAGCCGAGAATATTATTATAGCAGTTACTTCCTTAGCAAATACTATACCTACTAAAGATACTTGGTTTACAAAAATACCTTGCAATAACGTAACAAGTGGCGTTTCTTTCTTGCTTCCATTAGCAGGAAGTTATTATATTAAGGTAGCTGTAAGTGATGTATATTGTGAGGAATTTTTAAATTGGTCTGCTGAATTTAGAATTACCATCGCAAAGAATTATAATACGCCAACTTATAATGCCACAGATGCAGAAATTAACACTCTAGTAGGCATTTCTACAACTTCTACATTAGCAACCCAGTTAGGTGCTTTTGAAAAAACTTCAAATAAAAATGTTGCGAATGGATATGTAGGGTTAGATGCCAATAATAAGATTCCTGTAACATATATTCCTAGCGCATCTGCTGACTGGAGCACAATTACTAATAAACCTGCCTTACAAGCAAGTAATGCTATATTATCTGCTATTAGTACTTTGGTACTAACTCCTAATATTATGGGAAAGATTGCAATAGTCTATAATAATGCTACTAATACATATACTGCATCCTCAGATACAACTACTTACGCAAGTTCTGCTTCTTTAACAGCACATACTGGCTCCGCTACAATACATTTAAGTACAGAACAAAATGCTTTTTTGGACTACATACTTCCAGAAACTACACCAGTACCTACTGGAAGATTTACTAACGGCACTACATTAGGAAGCTATTTTGCTAATTTAACCGGGAATATTCAAGCACAATTAGATGCTAAAGCGTCTAGCGCAGCTTCAGTTAATTTAGCAATTGCAACAGATACCCCAAAAAATTTAGCTGCTGTAGCTGTAGTAGGGACTTCAACTAATGCTGCTAGAGCTGACCATGTACATAAATTTCCAACTTTAGCAGACTTAGGATTTACTGGAAATAATAAACCAGTATCTGTAATTACTACAGCAGAACCTACTGGCGGTACAGATGGTGATTTTGCTTTTAATGCTGCGGATAAAAATCTATTCCAAAAAGTAGGTACTGATTGGATTTACGTAAATAAAGGAAGTGCTGCAATAGTAGGTGCTGATACTGAAAATGCAGTTATTTACAATAAAACAATTACTAAATCTTTTTCTACAGGGGCATATTATTCTTATATAAGTTTCATGGTGCGCCCAGGAACTAAAACACTTAAAAGTTTTAGGGTAGTTATAAAAAATAATGATAATTCATCTGCGACATATACTTTTCTACATACAGCAGGAACTACTTCATATAGTAATGGACAAATCGCAGGTGTATCTTCTATATATGGTGGATATAATAGATATATAATATCTTTTGAAGTTACTCCTATTTATAGTATAGAAACTGCGCCAGCTACTAATGGTTCAAGTAGTGGTATAAATCCAGTATACCCTAATGGTGGCGCACCAAAGCTAACTGTAAATGTTACCGGAACTTCAGTAACAATAGATTGGTCAATTACACCAGTACCTACAGCTACAAATGTAAGAGTTTATGTATACTATAAACTTACAAGTACTGGAAATTTTTTAAATTTTAGTAGTACAAATACTACAACTAATTCTTGGTATGCTCCATATCCTACATCTGGCAATCCATTTTTACAGCTATCCGGCACATAAACTTCTACATTTACTCAGTTGCAAGCTACTAGCGCTCCAGTAGACTATCAAATCATATATATGACGACTACTGGAAGTATAATTACTACTATAAAATATTCTGATAGAACCGCATCGTGGGTAACTACAACTGCTTCTCCAGCAACAACTGTAGATGTGCCTGGCGCTGTTACTGATGCAACTGGGTGGATAAATGCACTTAAAATTACTAATGCAGATTTGGATACTTTAGAGGGGATTGTTGGTAATGTACAAACAGCACTAGATGGAAAAGAACTTAAATCTAATAAGGGTATTGCTAATGGCTATTGTCCATTAGATGCTACTGGTAAAGTTGCAGCATCATATCTTCCAGCGGGTACTGGTACTGCTACTGGAAATTATCAAACTGCAAGTTCTGAATTAACAGCAATTGCTGCCATAACTGGAACTGGGTTTTTAAAACGCACTGGTACAAATACTTGGTCAGTAGATACTAATACATATGCTACAACGGCTTCTCTTAGTGGTTATCAGCCACTTGCAACACATCTTACAGGAATTGCCGCATTAAATGCTACTGGTACTGGGTATCTACAAAGAACAGCTACGGGTTGGTCATTTACCTCAAGTGTAAGTACTTCTAGCAGTATTACTGTAACATTAACTGGAGCTGTTACTGGGTCAACTACAGGAACAGGTACTATTTCTATAGCTACTACTCTTGCTACAATTGCAGGCTTAGCGGTAGGAACTTATAAAAGTGTAACTGTTAATGATAAAGGGCAAGTAACTGGCGGAACTAATCCAACCTCACTTTCGGGTTATGGAATTACTGATGCGTATACTAAAACTGACGTAGATACTTCTTTAAGTGGTAAACAACCTCTTAATACTTTGCTTACAGGCATTTCAGGATTAAGTAGTACTGGAACTGGCTACCTACAGAAAACTTCAACTGGATGGGCTTTTGGTACTCCTTCTGGAGGAACTACGGCTGTCCCAGGAGCAACTACACAAGTAATTTATAATGATTCAGGTGTACTAGCGGGGTCAACTGGATTTACATTTGATAAACTGAATAGCAATTTAACAATAGCTGGAGCTTTTACTGCTGGCGGGGATATTACAGCATTTTCCGATATACGTATCAAAGCAAATATACGCCCAATAGATAATGCACTTGCAAAAGTTAAAAAACTTTTTGGAAGATATTTTACTAGAAATGGTATTGAATCTATCGGATTTATAGCTCAAGAAATTAAAGAAGTTATTCCTGAAGTAGTAAGAGGTTCAGAAGAAGAAATGTATTCTGTAGCTTATGGAAATACTACCGCATTATTAGTTGAAGCGATTAAAGATTTGTCTGCTGAGGTCGATAACCTTAAAAAAGAAGTTGCAGAGTTACGAGGTAAAGCATGACATTACCGACAAGTGGGACTATAAAAATGTCTAATATCATGGCGGAATTAGGCATAACTGCAAATACTACTACAAATGTAAACAATAGTTCTCTTAGAAATTTAGCAAAAAAACCTTCTGGAACAATTAAATGGAGTGATTTTTATGGAAAAAGTAATGTAAAACTTATATCGGAATTTCTTGGCACAGTTAATACAGGACTTGTATATAATGCAAGCCCAGTTAGTGTACCCTATTATAATTTATATAATAGTATTATGTATCTTAATAATAGTACTAATACTATGTACCCTAAAACGATAGAAGGTTATCCTTCGCCAAACGACCCTACGCTAAGCAATTTCCTAAATATAACAACTGATGTCACATACGGAACTATGAGATTTTCAGGCACAACTTCTACAGATATACCTAGTAGTTTAAGTGCGCCAAAAAGATCGCTTATTTTACGAGCATCTGGCGGGGTAACACCAGATAATGTTAGGGTTAGAGGGCCAATAATAATTCTTGCACAGGCGGTAAGTTTAACAGCAGGTAGTAACATAAATTTTTGGTGGAAAGTTGCTAGTCCTGCCGGCATAAGCGATGTTTTTGGCTGGTTAGTAGAAGTGAATACAAAAAATACTATTACAATATTAGATTTTTGTGGAACAACTCCAAGTTTTACTGGTAATAATTGGACATTATCTACAGTAACTATTCCTACAACTGGTAGTTATAAAATTGTCTTTTTGAACGGCGCATTTAATAATAATACTACAATAGACGCTAGTTTATATATTGCAGATGTTTTTATGAATTAGGCAATCAAGCCTAAGTGTTCCTAGCACTTTCTAGGAAGATGTAAGGAGGTAATTATGGCAGTAGCCGACTCTGGTATGCCACCTTCAGGTGGATTAGATTTAAATTCTTTACTTCAATCAGCAATAGCAGGAGGTTCTATGAGCAATATCTTTGGCGGGAATGATATGGGTGGTATGGGCGGTGGCTTAGTATTAGGTTTATTACTAGGTCGTGGTGGTTTGTTGGGCAATGGTTTAGGTGTTGATGGAGCCGTTACTGGCGTAGCTCAACCACAAGCTAATATGTCAATTATGTCAGGCATTGGTGATATTAAACAAGCTGTAGCTGTAGCAGAAGCTAATATGGTAGCTAACAATGCTAGCCAAACTGGACAATTGTCTAACCAAATGTCTGGTGTAGCTGCTGCTTTGACTAATACTGTAACAATGGCTAAAGATTCTGCTACTCAGAATACTATTACCTTGATGCAACAGTTAAATGCTTCTACTACTGCTTTAATGAACGATGGTGATAAAACTAGAGCTGCTATTGCTGCTTTGGCTGACCGTATTCCTTCTGCACGTGAAGTAGATTTGGAACGTCAATTAGGCGTTGCACAAGCTGCTAATCGCCAAACTGAGCAATTGTCTGCTATCCGTTCAGGCAATGTTGAAGTTATTAACAACATTACTCAAACACAAAATCAAGCCCAACAACAGCAACAACTTGCTGGCTTGACTGCTTTAGTACACCAGCTTTCTGCTGACCAACGTGTTACTCAAGGTGTTTTGAACATTGGTTCTGGTACAGTAAGCGGCAATAGCCAAACTGCTGCCAATACTCGTGTTGCCTGAGAGGATAACATGATTTGTATTCATGCAGATCAAGTAGTTATCTATAATACAGATAACGATGCTAGTTGCGGCAATTCTGAGAGTGACGGCAATAATGGGAATAATAAATCTACAGCTATTCCAGTAGAAAATGTTGCTCCCGTAGTTCAACATGGTATTAAAGTAATAGAGTAAACTTATGAGTCCTTTAGAAATGCAAATACTGCAACAAATAGCCCAATTGCAATCTAGTATTGGTAAAAATACTCCTTTGGCTAGTCCAGAAACTCTAACTGTACCTAGTATAGTAAGTAATTCTAGTTTATCTGAAGAAGATGTGCGAAGGATAGCCAAGCAGGTATTAGTTGATGAGATAAATGCACTAAAGGACTCAGCACAAACTGTCCCAGTAGAAGAAGTGCAAGATATTTCTCCTACAATGACAGCAGTTACTAAAGCATTAACTGAAGATGAACGAACTTGGTTACTGCAAGCAGATAATCTGCCACAAGTTGAAGCATCTATTCCAGATTTTTTAAATACAGAAGATGGTATTCTTGCCATTCAATCCTTTTATCTATATTACCGAGGTCTTTATGGAAATTAAAGTAAAACATTATGTTGAAGCAACAGAAGAATGTGCAACCGAGTTGTACCACATTGCCCATGATGCCGCAGTCAAAGTATATCCTACTGCAATCGAACAATCTGCTGGTATTGCTGCGGCTGAAACTGCTTTCACCACGAAACTTAATCTACTACTTGCCCAAGCATATGAAGTAGGTAAGAAAATGGGAAAACTATCTGCCGATATGGAAGATACTAAAATGTATTCTATGTAGGAGAAAGTTATGGGATTGGATCCTTTTAGTTCTGCCTTTGATTTGATAAAAACAGGTCTTGATAAGATATTTCCAGATGCTGATACTGAGTTAAAAGGTAAATTAGATGCTGCGGCGGCAGAAATTAGTAATACTTTCCAACTGCAATTACAGCAAATAGAAGTAAATAAGGTAGAAGCAGCTTCCGGTAATGCTTTTACTTCTAGTTGGCGGCCTTGTGTGGGTTGGATTTGTGCTTGTTCACTAGCTTATAGTGCTATTCTAGAACCAATACTACGATTTGCAGCTATGGTTATCTTTGACTATAAAGGAAACTTTCCCGTAATAAACGAAGATATTACAATGCAAATACTATTTGGAATGTTAGGTATAGGTGCTATGAGAAGTTTTGATAAATACCACGGGAACGCTAAAAAATGATTACAAAACAACAACTAACTTTACTAATGCCACACGCTTCTGAGAAAAATGTTGAAAAATTCTTAATACCACTTTGTACGGCTATGCAGAAGTATCGTATAAATACTCCACCTAGAATTGCAGCTTTTTTAGCTCAACTAGAAGTAGAAAGCGGCAGTTTGTATTATGTTGAGGAAATTGCTTGCGGTAGTGCTTACGAAAAGCGTAAAGATTTGGGCAATCTATGTGAAGAAGCACTTTCTGCGGCTCATTCTAAGAAAAGTACTACAGGTAAGTTCTACAAAGGACATGGACTAATTCAAATAACCGGCTTTTACAACCATAAAGAATGTGGAAAAGCTCTTGAGCTTGACTTAGTTAATGAACCTACTTTACTTTGTGAGCCTGAATATGCTGCTGCTAGTGCTGCTTGGTTCTGGGATACTCATGGATGTAATGAATTAGCTGATGTAGGCTTATTTGGTAAGATAACTAAAGTAATTAACGGCGGTTATAACGGTGCTGAGGAACGTCTTAAGGCTTATGGACGGAATAAAAAGATACTTTCAGTAAAGTAGAGCTGTGGCGGAGGTTATCCGCCACTATTTTACTTAATAAAGGTGACTAAATGCCCATTTACATGCACATATTTCTTTGCTTGCAATGAACTTATGATACGCTGCATTTCTATATCTGACATTAGGCTGAATTTAGTGCGTAAGTCGTACTTTGTTACTGTCTCCATTGCTTCAATATGCGCTAATACTTTTAATTCATGTTGGCGATTCTTATGAAATTTACTTGGATTTACCATTAGAATATTTTTCCTTTTTCAAGAGCTAATTTGAAGTTTAATGCCTTTTCATAGCTTGGAAATGCTAATTGAATGAAAGGATTTTGCTGTTCTACAAGATATCCTTGTACTAGCCAAACTTTAGCTGGGTCTAAATAAGTTATCTTAGTGTACATTTCGGACTCTTTTTAATATAAAGTAACTATCATCTTCAAAAATGAACTTGTCATTGTCATCTTCTAGTTTTTGGTAGGCTACATAGTTTTCTATACAGATTTCCATGAACTCAGCCATGTCTTGTTCCTGTATTTCACCACCAAAAGCCGTTAAAATATCATTAGCAATAGTATTTCTAGGCATCTTGCAGGCTCTTTCTAAATTGTCTAAGTTCATATTCCATTCTGGCTAGTTTGCACTTGAAATCTAGTAATGGTAGGTTGTTGTCACGATGTATTCGTATCTTTCCATGACAATCGGATATTTCTACAAAGGTGTATCTACTTAATGTTTGCCCTCTATTCTCTAAATCCTCGCCATCAAAGCAAACTATGCTTCCAGTATAGTGTGAAGTTTCTTGATTAAGCCAAATTCGGCGGTTGTAATTGATCTTGCTCATCTAGTAGTCCTATTTCTTTGGTTTTAATGGAAAATTTAATATGAGTTTTCTTATTGCCTTGTGAATCATAGTTTACATTAACAACTAAGTCACTTAGCATGTTTATATCTCGTAAAGCTGGCTCAATTACTTTGTCACGAAGGTTATTAAAGCGAGTATACTCTTCTGGCGAGTAACCCATGAGCCTTTTAAACTCTGCAATAGGTAAGCGCACTTTTCTAGCTACTTTCCACTTATTTAATATACGATACAAGCGTATACTATGTACACTTTTCATCTGTTTGGTGTTTTGCAAGTTATAGCCGGAATATAATTTACTTTCCCCAAATATACAAATGAAAGGAATAATATCTCTATGCCATTTTATAAGCACTTTAGATGTTTCAGGGTCGTAAATTGCTGAATGTACCCAATGAATAATTGTTTTACTGCTTGCTTTAGCTTCTGGATTAAGTAAAGAAGTTTTTAATGTGAGTGTTCTAGTCATTAAACTTCTAGCTGATTGCTCCATTATTTGGTAAGCTGAATGTTTGTCCAAGTTAAACCAATCTGCATACTCTTGCAGGTCTACTTCATAGTATGTATCCTCGTCTATTGCTTCTTTTTGGAATATCTTACCAAGACAGATTTGCATTAGTTTTATTTCGCCAAGATGCAGTTTATGGTAGCTATCTAGTATTTCGTGTCCTTCACATATAACTAAATCTTTCATATTTTCTCCGATTGACCAGCGACTATATTAACATGATTTTGTAGGCGATACAAGTTTCTGCTGCATTTTACTTTGTCAAGTAGTTTATTAGCAACCCACACTCTCCCCCAAATGTCAATACCCTCTATTTTTGTAGTCGTTACCCTCTAAAAGTGTAGTCGCTTATCCTCTGTAGCCCTTGCCAGCCGTG
>Ga0114977_10001316_pt1 | contig 16207 bp, 17 predicted proteins | sample S_130805_MF_Meta_FD_87026 | JGI IMG/M metagenome (GOLD analysis project Ga0114977, IMG submission 87026) | Freshwater microbial communities from Lake Simoncouche, Canada to study carbon cycling - S_130805_MF_MetaG | ecosystem: Environmental > Aquatic > Freshwater > Lake | place: Lake...
GAAGCACAACGTCGTATCTATATGTTGGTCTACGAGGCGCAGAAAGCTGGATTTGCTGCAGTGAAACCAGGTGCGAATTTTAAGGATATAACTACTGCATCCCACGAAGTTTTGGCTAAAGGCTTAGCTGACTTAGGTGTTCTACCGATATCTGCAGAAGAATCATTAAAGCCAGATGTGGGATTGCATAAGCGATGGACGGTTCATGGCGTAAGCCATATGTTGGGAATAGATGTTCATGATTGCAACGAAGCTCGAGTCGAACATTATCGGGATGGTGTTCTTGAACCAGGAATGATTCTTACTGTTGAGCCAGGACTTTATATCCACCCAGATGATGAACTCTTCCCTGCTGAGTATCGCGGTATTGGTGTGCGAATCGAAGATGATGTACTTGTGACTGAAACTGGATGTCGAGTTTTATCTAATAAATTGCCGAGCCATCCTGACGAAGTTGAAGTCTGGATCTCTAACTTAACTAAATCTAGTTAACTAGCTGAACTCCGCACCAAGCTGCAAGTAGTCCAAAAACAAGCGAAGCGCTTACATTTATAAGTGCATCCTTATATCTGCGCAATTCGTAAGCTAGGTATAAATCCAACATAAATGTTGACCAAGTTGTGAAAGCTCCAGCAAATCCAATTGCAAGTAAATCATGAGCTTCAGTGGATGCTTTGAACGTTAAACCAATTAAGAATGAACCTACGATATTTACAGTAAATGTTCCGACTGGCTTATTGGTAAATCTTCGGATGTATTGATCAATTGCATATCTGGCAGGAGCGCCGATTGATGCGCCAATAATTATGAGTAAGGTATTCATTTGCGCACCGGAATAGTTTTCCGCGCTAACGGAAGTACTATCGCAACAATTATTAAACTCAGGATTACATTTGTTGCTAAATAAAGAAGCCCGCCTTTAGCAGGTTCAATGGAATGAACTGTGACTGCGGAAAATGTAGTCATGCCGGCACAGAAGCCTGGAAGAAGAATCAAACGAAGTTGGGTAATACCTCGGCGCTCCATTAAAACAAGAAGTGCGGAAGCCAGTGCAACCCCAAGAAGATTTGCAACGAGTGTTCCTGGACGATCTTGCGGAATCAATATCCCGATTCCATATCGAACCAAAGTTCCTGCTACTCCGCCAAAGGAGACAAGTAGCAGTGGATTCATGTATTAAACAATACCCTCGCGTTTGCGAATTTTGGAGCCAAGCCAGCGAACTGGATCATATTTAACATCAACAACGCGCTCTTTCATCGGAATGATTGCGTTATCGGTGATTCGAATATGTTCTGGGCAAACTTCAGTACAGCACTTAGTGATGTTACACATTCCAAGACCATGCTCTTCTTGAGCTTTTTGTTTGCGGTTCTTCAACATATCAAGTGGGTGCATATCTAGCTCGGCAATACGAATAAAGAATCGTGGGCCAGCAAATGACTTCTTATTCTCTTCATGATCGCGAACAACATGGCATACGTCTTGGCATAAGAAACATTCGATGCACTTACGAAATTCTTGGCTGCGCTCGACATTTACTTGTTCCATGCGGGCTTCACCCGGTGCAAGGTTCTTTGGATGTTCGTATGAAGGAATTTCCATTGCTTTGCGATAGTTGAAAGAAACATCGGTAACAAGATCTTTGATTACTGGAAATGCACGAAGTGGAGTAATTGTTATCTCTTCGCCTTCAGGAAATGATGCAACTTGTGTCATGCAAGCAAGACGTGGCTTGCCGTTGATTTCCATCGAACACGAACCACATTTTCCGGCTTTACAGTTCCAGCGAACTGCGAGGTCGCCCATTTGTGTTGCTTGAACACGGTGGATTAAATCGAGAACTACTTCGCCTTCATTTGCATCAACTTCAACGTTCTTCAATCCGCCATCTGTCGAATCTCCACGCCAGATGCGAAGTTTAAGTTTGCGGGCCATTAGTTGGAACCACCTTTCGCAATTTCTTCGGGCGTCATATATTTTTCAAGTTCGTGGATATCAAACAAATCAAATAGCTCTTTAGGTATTGGTGGAAGCGGTTGTGCTTTTACATTTACCTTTTCGCCATCAAAACTTGAAATGTGATTTACCTGGCGCCACTTTGAACTCATGCCTGGGAAATCATCACGAGTGTGACCGCCACGAGATTCTTCACGAAGAAGTGCAGACTTCGCTGTGCTTTCGGCAACCAATAACATATTGTCTAGATCGAATGCCAAGTGGAATCCTGGGTTGAATTTACGATCGCCTGCTACCGCAACATTTGCGCTGCGAGCGCGAATAGCTGCAATCTTCACAATTGCTTCCTCAACTTCTTTTCCGGTGCGAATAATTCCAACAAGGTTGTGAGTTATCTCTTGAAGTTCAGCATGCAGTGAATATGAATTCTCGCCACCTGCGCGGCTAAATGGTGCTTGGATTCTTGCTGCAGCATCTGCAATAGCTTTTTCCGAAACCGTTGCACTTGGGTTCTTCTTAACATATTCGACTGCGCCCATACCTGCGCGACGACCGAAAACCAAGAGGTCTGAAAGTGAATTTCCACCAAGACGGTTTGATCCGTGCATTCCACCAGCAACTTCACCAGCTGCAAATAGCCCTGGAACTCCAACTGCTGCTGCAGTATCTGGTTCTACTTCGACGCCACCCATTACATAGTGACAAGTAGGGCCAACTTCCATTGCCTCCTTGGTGATATCTACGCCAGCAAGTTCATAGAACTGGTGCCACATAGAAGGAAGACGCTTTTTAATTACATCGGCAGGAATTCGCTTTGAAACATCTAGGTATACCCCGCCATGTTCGGTACCGCGACCTGCTTTAACTTCAGCGTTAATTGCACGTGAAACTTCATCGCGAGGAAGAAGCTCTGGCGGGCGACGGTTGTTATCTTGATCTAGATACCAACGATCTGCTTCCGCTTCATTGTCTGCATATTTATCTTTGAATACCTCTGGAATGTATTTGAACATAAAACGCTCACCAAGTGAGTTGGTAAGAATTCCACCTTCACCACGAACTGATTCGGTAACCAAGATTCCGCGAACTGATGGTGGCCAGACCATTCCAGTTGGGTGGAATTGTAAAAATTCCATATCAACTAAATTTGCGCCAGCTTTAAGTGCGAGCGCATGGCCATCGCCAGTACCTTCCCAAGAGTTTGATGTAATTTTGAAAGTCTTTCCAACGCCACCGGTAGCAACAATTACTGTTGGAGCCTCAAACAAAACTTCATTGCCATTTTCGCGCCAGTATCCATATGCGCCAGCAATTTTGCCGTTCTCTTTTAAAATCTCAGTGATTGTAAGTTCAGCAAAGACTTTGATGTGGCTTTCAGCGTTACCACTTTCTTTTGCATCTTGCTGTTGTAGCGCAACAATGCGTTGTTGCATGGTACGAATTAATTCAAGACCGGTGCGATCGCCAACATGTGCCAGACGAGGATATTCGTGGCCACCAAAGTTACGTTGACTAATTTTTCCTTCTTTAGTGCGATCAAATAGCGCGCCCCATACTTCAAGTTCCCAAATGCGATCTGGTGACTCCTTCGCATGCAGTTCGGCCATGCGGTAATGATTTAAGAATTTTCCACCGCGCATTGTGTCGCGGAAGTGAACCTGCCAGTTATCTTTCTCGTTCACGTTACCCATGGATGCTGCAGCGCCGCCTTCAGCCATAACAGTGTGGGCCTTTCCAAAAAGTGATTTACATACGATTGCCACGCTAAGTCCGGCTGCGCGAGCTTCAACTGCAGCGCGAAGTCCAGCGCCGCCAGCGCCGATGACGACTACGTCGTACTTATATTTTTCTAGCGATGTCATTGTTATCTCTCTTTAGAATAAATAGAAGTTAGTCCAGGCGCCAGATGCAACTTGGCGAACATAGATATCGGCGAAAGCAACTGCAAAGAGTGAGATCCACGCAAATGTTGGATGCTTATGATTCAAAACTGAAACCCAAGTCCAAGCCTTGTAACGAATTGGGTGCTTAGAGAAATGCTTTAGTCGACCACCGATTGTGTGGCGACAGGTGTGACAGGAAAGCGAATACATCCAGAGCATGGATGCGCTAAATACAAGAACGAGGGTTCCGATACTTATATGGCCCCACTCTTTCTGCTCATTTCTAAATGCCAAAATTGCATCGTATGAAAGCAGGAAGTTGAAAACTAATCCGGCGTAGAAGAACCAACGATGCGCATTTTGCAGAATAAGTGGCGCACGAGTTTCGCCTGTGTACTTTGAATGTGGTTCTGCAACTGCACATGCAGGTGGTGACATCCAGAATGCGCGGTAGTAAGCCTTGCGATAGTAATAGCAAGTCATACGGAAGCCGAGTGGGAAAATTAAAATGAATAGCGCTGGTGAAATTCCAATTCCGAAATACTTATTGTTAAAAGGTTGTCCAAGGAGTGATGAACCCTCAACACATGCAGTTGAAAGACATGGTGAATAGAGTGGAGAAATTAGTGGTTCAAGGAAGTAATACTTATTTTCAAAGGCTCTAAACGTTGCATAAATTACGAAGCTAAAAAGAACAGTGAAAGTAATTGCGGGTTGTAACCACCAACGATCAGTTCGTAGGGTCCGCTCTTTAATCTTTGCTCGGGATGAAGAAAATACGCCAGTAGCCATGGTGTTATTTTGGTCTGAGGATTTAATTAACGCTAGATGTACGTCCGCGTATGAGTTATGAATTCCCCCACACGCTTAAATACCTTAAAAATCTGGCGGAGGGCGTGGGATTTGAACCCACGAAACTTTCGTTTGCCGGTTTTCAAGACCGGTGCACTCGGCCGCTATGCGAGCCCTCCGTGGGCAAACTTACCCTCTAAATAGTTAAGCGGGCAATTCGAGCAAGGACTCAATCACAATTGCAACACCATCGTGATAGTGGGCATCGGCTACAAACTTTGCATGTTTCGGCCCATCTGGATGGCCATCTGACATTGCCCAAGATCGGGCCGCCCATTCCAACATCGAGAAATCATTTGGGTTATCGCCAAAAGTTACACAATCTTGCGCGGTCAATCCGGCACGTTCTGCCATCTTGGCCAGAGTTTGACCCTTGCTTACACCGAGTGCAGATATTTCAATAAGCGATTCGCTGGAATTTGAATGCGTGATGTTTGCGGTTCCAGCTAATTCCCGCGCTGCAATCTCTAACATTTGATCGGAAGTGAATTCGTTATTGCCACAGCGTCCCAACATTTTAAAAGCTGGTTTATCAATCTTCATTTCAATCGCATCAACACCGATATTGTCTAATCCAATATCCCACTTTGTTGTGTACTTTTTCTCTCGATGAAATTCATCGCCATACTCAACTGCGAAATGTATTCCAGGAAGATTTTTGCGAAGTCGATTTACAATATCTAACTGCAACTCTTTAGTCATTAACCATTCTTCAAGAACTTTTTCATTCATTAAATCGTAAAGAATCGCACCATTTGCGCAGATTGCATTTCCAAAACCGAAGGCTTCTTTAATCTCTTTCATCCACCTAGGTGGTCTTCCAGTAACAAAGAAAATTTCAATTCCAGCTTCGTGAGCTCTCTTAAATGCGGCAACAGTGCGATCAGAGATTGGACCGAGGTGTGGAACTATCGTTCCATCTAAATCAGTTGCAATTAATTTTGGGCGTTTACCTGGAATCATAAAGATGGCACCAAAGTATCCACGCCCAAGAATGGGCGAAGCGCCTTTGGAACATTTACTGATCCATCCTGGTTTTGGTGATTCTCTAAAATTGCGACAATCATTCTTGGTACTGCGACCAAAGTGCCATTTAACGTTGCAACTGGCTTAGTTCCGCTCTCATCGCGATAACGAATATTTAATCTACGAGCTTGAAATTCTGTGCAATTAGAGGTGCTTGTGACTTCGCGATAAGCACCTTGAGTTGGAATCCAAGCTTCGCAATCGAACTTGCGAATAGCACTTGACCCAAGATCTCCAGATGCAACATCAATAACTCTAAATGGAATTTCCATTGCCTTGAGGAAATCTTTCTCCCATTCGAGCAATCGCAAGTGTTCTGCTTTTGCATCTTCTGGTTTTATAAATGAAAACATTTCGACTTTATCAAATTGGTGAACTCGAATAATTCCGCGGGTATCTTTACCATAAGTTCCAGCTTCACGACGGAAGCATGAAGAATATCCGGCATATCTAATTGGTAGATTCTCAACAATTTCATCCATGTGGTACGCGGCAAGTGGAACTTCACTGGTACCGACTAAATAAACATCATCTTCTTCAAGATGGTAAACATTCTCTGCCGCTTGACCAAGGAAACCAGTTCCCTCCATCGCTGCTGGGTTTACTAATACTGGTGGGATGACTGGAGTGAAACCAGCTTTAACGGCAGATGAAATCGCATAATTTACTAAAGCGAATTCCAACATAGCTCCAGGGCCAGTCAAATAATAAGAACGTGAGCCAGCAACTTTGGCGCCGCGCTCGGTATCAATTGCTTTTAATAATTTTCCTAATTCAACGTGATCCTTTGGTTCAAAACCTTCGCCTTTGAAATCACGTGGCTTGCCAATTTCTTCGATAACTTTAAAATCTTCTTCGCCACCTACTGGCGCATCTAAATCAATTAAATTAGATATTTGCAATAAATATTCGCGGGCCTTTGCTTCGAGATCACTGCGCTTGGAATCGGCTGCTTTTACGCGGTTGGCTAACTCTTTTGCATTCTCAAGAAGTGCGTTCTTCTCATCACCTTTTGCTGCACCAACTGATTTAGATAGTGCGTTTTGCTCGGCGCGTAAGGTTTCAAATTCACTTATCGCGGCCCGGCTTTTTACATCTGCATCAAGAAGTTGATCAACTACAGCGACATCTTCACCGCGTACCTTTTGGGAATGGCGAACTACATCTGGAGTATCGCGCAGAACTTTTAAATCAATCACGTGTGCAAGCCTATCTATTTACTTTTACCAACACGGGGATATGACCCAAGGAAACGAATGTCCTCACATATTTTGCGCACGCCATCAATAGCCGCTGTCACTTTAGGGTCTGCAATATGTCCTTCTGCATCAATAATGAAATGGTAATCACCAAGTTCGCGTCCAGTCGGACGTGATTGAATAAAAGTTAAGTTGACATCTTTTTTTGCAAATTCTGTAAGAATTTCTAAGAGCGCGCCAGCATGATCTGTGCCAATAAAGGCGACAAGTGAAGTTCTATCATTTCCGGTTGGTTCAGGTGTAACACCAGGTTTTTGGGCTACAACAAATCGGGTGACTGCGCCAGAGTTATCTCCGATATCACTAGCCAAAACTTTAAGACCGTAAGTTGTTGCAGCAATTTCAGAAGCTATCGCAGCATCATAATTTCCATCTTTTAGCCCCTTAGCTGCTGCAGCAGTTGAGGACATTTCGATAACTTCAGCTTGCGGATAGTTCTTAGCAACATACGAGCGGCATTGGGATTCAGCATGTGGATGCGTTGCAATCTTGGTAATTGGCTTTCCAATATTTTCTGGCAAAACCATTAAAGAAAAGGAGACTGGGATAGTTGTTTCAGCAGTAACAACTAGTGGAGTTCCGAGTGCTAATTCATCTAGCGTTCTAGACACAACACCTTCGACCGAATTTTCAATTGGAACTAATACTTTTTCGGCTTTGCCATGTCTAACTGCATCTAGCGCAGCTGTCACATTTGAATAAGGAACAAGAACGTCTGACTCATTTGTTATCTGGCGAAGCGCAGCCTCGGTAAATGTCCCGGCTGGACCGAGATAGGCATACGTTGTCATTGGCTAAGAGTAACCGAGGACGCGTACTGCTCGTTAACGATAGTTTTTAAAGAACTCGCTTAATAACGCTGCACATTCACTTTCATTTACACCAGAAATAACTTCTACCTGATGTGGCGCCCTTGGATCTCGTAATACATCCCAAACTGAGCCAACTGCGCCCGCTTTAGAATCCCACGCGCCGAATACCAGAGTTTTAATTCGTGATTGCGCGATGGCTCCGGCGCACATTGCACAGGGTTCAAGTGTCACAACAATGGTGTGATCATCTAAGCGCCACGATTTATTTTTTTGCGCAGCTTCTCTTATTGCAACAATTTCAGCATGTGCACTTGGGTCGTTATCAACTTCGCGACGATTATGGCCACTAGCAATTACTTTGCCATCTGGATTCAATATCAAAGCACCAACAGGAACATCACCAGTTGCGAGCGCAGACTTTGCAATTTCGAGAGCTTGCTGCATTTCTACTTCAAATGTATTAGCAGTTAAAGACAATGCTTATTGACCTTCAAATATTTCTGCGAATTGATTTCCAAAACCAAGTTTTGATGCAATTGCATCTAATTGTTCGTCAGGGAAAAGTTCTGGATCATCGCAGAGTGCTTCAAGTTCCATAGAGCTCATTCCTAAATCTGCGAGCAGATCAATATCGCCACCAGGCTGCGAGTCGTCATCCTCTTCTGGGAATGGTAGATCTAACATCTCAATTAAATCTGCAGCCAGATCAGATTCCAGTGCATATGTAACATCGCTAATCATCATTTGCATTTGTGAACCAAGTGCGCGAGCAACAATAAAGAAATCTTCTTCGATTGCAATTAACGCAATTGCACCACCATTTGTAGCCTGCGAATTAAGCTGGTCCATAATTGAACCAAGGTCTGTAACGTGAGTTAGTTCTGCCACATTCCATCGACCATCTTCGTGCCACGCAATGATTCCAAAATCTCCCGCCATCGCGCTCACCCCCAGTCCGACTTTAATTCCGGTTTGCAGGACTTCATACTGACACTAAAGCGGGCATGCGACAAGCCCAACAAGCGCGAGTAAGGTATGAGTCGTGAAGATCCATGTAGCGAACCATCCATTGCTTGCACATAAATTGACTGTTCTGCGCGATGAGAAAACTAATTCGCCAACCTTCCGCCAATTAACTGAGGAAATTGTGACCTTATTGGCATACGAAGCGACAAGAGAAGTCCGAACAACACCGGTGAAAGTTAAGACTCCTGTTGCGATGGCAGATGGAGTTGCTCTTACAAAACCAAAGCCAGTTGTAGTTCCAATTTTGCGCGCTGGTCTTGGAATGCTTGAAGGAATGACTCGCTTAATGCCAACTGCGGAAGTTGGATTCCTTGGAATGATTCGCGACCATGACACGCTTCAACCATCTACTTATGCAAATAGATTGCCTGATGATTTAACTGGACGTCAGTGTTACATCCTTGATCCGATGCTTGCGACCGGTGGCACCTTGATTGCTGCAATTAAATATCTACTTGAACGTGGTGCAACAGATATAACTGCGATAACAATTCTTGCCGCGCCTGAAGGTATTGCACTTATTGAGAAGGAATTCGCCGGAAAGAATCTGCCAATAACAATTGTTACAGGCGCCCTAGATGAAAAATTAAATGAAAAGGGTTACATCGTTCCTGGTTTGGGCGATGCTGGCGACCGTCTATACGGAGTTGTGTAATACATGGCATCAACAAGTCCTGGCTACGGAATAACGATTCGAGTTGAAGGTCCGCCTTCTGCTCAACCTGTTGCCGAAGTAACTACTGCGATTACTGCTGCAGGAGCTGCGATTACTGCGCTTGACGTTGTTGAATCTTTCTTAGATCACGTAGTTATCGATGTTACTTGCGATGCAATAGATGCCGAGCATGCGGATGCGATTACCGCATCAATCGCAAGCCACCCAGAGCTAACTGTTCGCAAAGTAAGTGATCGCACATTCTTGCTTCACCTTGGTGGGAAAATTGAAATTCAATCTAAGGTTCCACTAAAGACACGTGATGATTTATCTCGCGCATACACGCCTGGTGTTGCTCGAATTGCCCAAGCAATTGCGGCAGATAAATCAGATGCACGTCGCCTAACTATTAAACGAAATACTGTTGCTGTTGTTACTGACGGTTCAGCGGTATTGGGATTAGGAAATATTGGGCCTGAAGCTGCGCTTCCAGTTATGGAAGGTAAAGCTGCGCTATTCAAGCGCTTTGCAGATGTCGATGCTTGGCCAGTCTGTTTAGATACCCAAGATGTTGATGAGATTGTTCGTACTGTTCAAATAATTGCACCGGTTTATGGTGGAATTAATCTAGAAGATATCTCAGCACCGCGTTGCTTTGAAGTTGAACGCCGACTTCGTGATCTTTTAGATATTCCAGTTTTCCATGACGACCAACATGGAACTGCAATTGTTGTGCTTGCAGCGCTTACTAACGCGCTTAAATTTGTTAAGAAAGATTTGGCTAAGACAAAGATTGTGATGAGTGGCGCTGGGGCCGCGGGTACTGCAATTGCCCGACTTCTTGTTGCAAGCGGTGCTAAAAATATTATTGGGTTTGATAAAGATGGTCTGGTCTCAGAACATAAAGCTGGAGATCAAGAGATGCGCACCTGGTTCGTTGATAATTGTGCACCTGGCGATTTCACTGGTGACATTGGCCAAGCAATGGTTGGTGCAGATATTTTCATTGGTGTAAGTGCGCCAAATGTAATTAAAGAGGCAGATGTTGCCGCAATGGCTCCGGGTGCAATCGTCTTCGCCCTCGCAAACCCAGACCCAGAAATTGATCCTGCAATCGCCCGAAAATATGCTGCGGTAGTAGCTACCGGTAGAAGTGATCAGCCAAACCAAATTAACAATGTCTTGGCATTTCCTGGAATCTTCCGCGGTTTACTGGATGGCCGAATCACGAAGATAACTGATGCGATGTTGGTCGCAGCTGCAGATGCAATTTCTTCTTGTGTTACATCAGAACAATTGAATGCTAACTTCATTGTTCCTAGCGTTTTTGATACTCAAGTAGTTCCTAAAGTTGCTGAAGCTGTAAAACTTGTTGGTCGCGCTTAACGTTTAAACAGCCGCGACTGGCCACCAATTACAACACCTAAATAAGTCATCACAATTCCCGAAACTAAATACCAAGAAACTGTGTTGCCATTTGTAGGTGAGAAAATATCGATTAGCAACGAACCGATAAGAGTTCCACCAACGCTAAATAGCGTGAAGGTTAAAACTCCAAGATGTTGAACAATCGTTGAGGTAAATGCAATATAGATAACTCCAACTGTTCCGCCGGTATAAATCCACCATGGCCCGCTTGGCAGAGCCACGATTTCATTACCTTTAATAAGTAAGAGTGCGAACAACATAATCACTAGTACTGATGTACCCATAAAGAAATTTAGAAATGAAGTTGTAAAGCTCGCCTTTGAATATTCATTTATCTGACCATTGAGTGCGCGCTGGACTCCAACTAAGGCGCCGGCCAAAGTTGCCAGTGCTACTGCAAGAACTGAGAACGATGCGAGCGAAATCCGATCTAGCGCTGAAATTAGAACTGCAAAGACAGTAATCAAAGCGGCGGTAACTCTGCGCTTTGAAATCAATTTCTTGCCACCACCTGTGAGTCCAATGCGATCAACAATAAGCGACATGGCAGTTTGCCCGGCAATTGAGGCAACTGAATAAAGTGCAACACCAATTAGTGGGACAACTTGCGTCTGAAGTGCGACGAAGCTTCCACCAAGAACGCCAGCAAATAACCGCCAACGTGGAATCTGCTTTGCTGCTACAGCCGCTCGAAGATTGCGCATTCCTTGTTTTATTGAATTATTAAATGGTGCAATCAACGAAATAACAATTAACCCCGAACCAAATGAAACTAGCGCAGCTTCAGTACTGTTCCCAAGAAGATGTGAAAGCTCACCATTTGCTCGCGATTGCAGCGCAATTAGCAGACCAGATATCGCAGCAAGTATTTCTAGTCTGGCGATTTGAGAATGTGAGCTCTTAATTTTCAAGACCTTCCAAACGTGATGTTGACTGCAGCCAACTATCTTCGGTCGCAGATTTTTCTTGGGTTAGCTTGGCTAATTCTTCCATGTTCATTGCTAATTTTTCATGATCGAAGGCGAGTCCACTCTGTTTACTTTCTAACTCAACAATTTGTGCATCAAGCTTTGCAATTTGTCGTTCATGCTTTGCAATCTCTTTGCGGATCTCTTTAATTTCAAGAATATTAGAGCTCTTGGTTTTTGGTGCGCTATTAGCTATTGGCTGGTTTGAACCTTCACGCAGCTTTAGATATTCATCAATGCCACCAGGTAAATCTCGGAGGCTTAAATCACCCAACAGCCCAACAAAACGATCGCAAACACGTTCTAGAAAATACCTATCGTGCGAAATAACAAGCAAGGTTCCACCGAATGAATCTAATAAGTCTTCTAGCGCGGTAAGGGTTTCAACATCAAAATCATTTGTTGGTTCATCCAATAAGAGCACATTTGGACTATCCATCAATAACCTGGTTAATTGCAATCTACGGCGTTCACCACCAGATAAGTCTCCAACCGGTGTCCATTGAGAATCGGTGTTAAAGCCAAGTTTTTCACAGAGCTGACTTGCGGATAATTCCTTGCCATTACCAAGTTGAACTTGATTAGCCACTTTTTCTACCGCTTCTAATACTCGCCAAGTTGGATCAAGCTCCTCAAGATGTTGCGAAAGAAAAGCCGCTTTTACTGTTACTCCGACTGTAATTTTTCCAGCACTTGGAGCTATCTGTGAAAGTAAGGCTTTAAATAACGTGGTTTTACCAGCACCGTTAACCCCTATAACTCCGATGCGATCTCCTGGACCAACGTTCCAATAAAGATTATCTAAAATACTTTTATCACCGGCATTGATAGTTGCATGGTGAATTTCAAATACCGTATTACCTAATCTATTCGCTGCAAAGTTCAATAATTCAGTTTCATTACGTGGTGGTGGTTCATTAGCAATTAAGGTGTTTGCGGCTTCAATTCTAAATTTTGGTTTCGCAGTTCGAGCTGGTGCACCACGTCTTAACCAGGCAAGTTCTTTACGAATCAACGCATTTCGCTTGCCATCTTCAACAGTTATTTGACGCGCGCGTTCCGCCTTTGAAAGAACATATGCCGAATAACCACCTTCATATGCCAAAACTTTACCTTCGACAACTTCCCAAATCTGTTCTGAAACTTCATCCAAGAACCATCGATCGTGCGTTATAACCACAACGGCTAATTTGGTATTTCGTTTTATATATTGTGCAAGCCAGGCAACGCCTTCAACATCTAAATGATTGGTTGGTTCATCAAGTAAAATTAAATCAAAATCGCCAATTAATAATTTAGCAAGGTTTACGCGACGTCGCTCGCCACCTGAGAGATAAGAGATCTTGCGATCCAATAACTCCTCACTAAAACCACCAAAGAGCCCAGTTAAAACTTCGCGAACTTTGGCATCACCTGCCCATTCATGAATTTTTGAATCGCCAAGCACTACATCTCGAACTAATAAGTTCTCTGCTAATTCATCACTCTGGCTTAAAATGCCAACTGTTACCGAACCAGATTTTGAGATTCGCCCCGCATCAGCTGGTTCAATTTCGGCCATGACTTTAAGCAAAGTGCTTTTACCACCGCCATTTCTTCCAACAATTCCGATTCGATCGGCGGCATTTACGCCAAGAGAGACACCATCCAATAGTGCGCGGGCGTCAAAAGCTTTGGAAACAGATTCCAAATTCAATAAATTATTGACGGCCATTGCGCAAGAGTATTTGACGATTGCTAGAGTGGGTAAATGGACGTGACTAATAGGCAATATGCGCTCGACCTTGATGCTAAAGACCCGCTAGCTAAATTCAGGGATGAGTTTGTTATTAATAATCCAGAGATTTGTTATCTGGACGGAAACTCACTTGGCCGCCTACCTAAAAGAACTATCAAGGTGATCAATGAATTTTTAATCAATGACTGGGGTGCAAAAGTTGTTGAAGGCTGGAGCGATTGGATCGAAGAGCCATTTCTAACTGGGGATTTATTAGGTCGAACAACTTTGGGCGCAGCAGCTGGACAAGTCTTAGTGACTGATACTACGTCGGTGAATTTTTACCAACTTGCTGGTGCCGCACTTGCCGCACGACCGGACCGCAAAACAATAATTATTGATGGTGCAAACTTTCCAACCGACCGCTATATCTTGCAAGGATATGCCAAAGAGCGTGGATTAAATTTAGTAATTATTAACAACGAAGATCCTGCAATTTCGCAACATGAACGAATTACGCCAGAGATATTAGAAAAATATATGAGTGAAGATGTTGCATTTGTTACATTTGAAGTTATTCAGTATCGAGCTGGTTCTCGTAATGACATCAAGGCAATCACTGATTTAGCGCGAAAGTACGGCGCTTTTGCAATTTGGGATTGCAGCCATGCAATTGGGGCGCTAGATCTAAATTTTGATAATGATGGTGTTGACCTCGCAGTAGGTTGCACTTATAAATTTGGATTCTCTGGGCCAGGTTCTCCTGGTTGGCTTTATGTATCCAAGCGCGTACAGAAGGAGTTACGAGTTCCAATTCAAGGTTGGCATGCCCAAGAGAATATGTTTGACATGGGACCCAACTTTAAAAAAGCTGATGGCTTAGCTGGTTTCCAGATCGCAACACCATCTGTAATTGCTCTTCGTTCAGTTCAAAGTTCATTTGGAATTATTGAAGAAGCTGGTATTGCTAATATCGAAGAGAAGTGCGCAATCGGAACCCAGATGATGATTGATCTTTACGATGCTTGGCTCGCCGAACTCGGATTTACTTTGAATACTCCGCGAAATGCTAAATGGCGTGGTGGTCATGTTTCACTCGTTCATCCAGATGGTAAGCAGATTGCATTTGCACTACGACAATTAGCGAATGTAATTCCAGATTACCGAGCTCCAAACTCAGTTAGATTAGCGATTTCTCCACTACAGAACTCATATGCTGAAATTTGGGATGGCTTTGAAAGGCTAAGAAATCTAGTTGCTTCAGGTGACTATAAAAAGGTTTCAAACACAAACGCTAAAGTTACTTAATTAAGCGCGAGCGGTAACTGCGTTTTGTAGCCAAGAAATAATCTCGGTAGTTGGAGTTCCTGGAGTAAATATTTCTCCGACTCCCATGGCCTTTAGTGCAACCTTGTCGGCTTCCGGAATAATTCCGCCACCGAAAACTACGATGTTCTCTGCCTTAGCTTCCTTTAAGAGTTTCATAATTCGATCAAAAATTGTCATGTGCGCACCAGAAAGAATTGAAAGACCAATTGCTTGAACATCTTCTTGTAGCGCAGTTGCAATTATTTGTTCTGGGCTCTGATGAAGTCCCGTGTAAATAACTTCGCATCCAGCATCACGTAAAGCGCGGGCAACAACCTTTGCGCCTCGGTCATGTCCATCTAGACCAGGCTTTGCTACGACTACGCGAATCGGAACTGATTGGGATGTTTCAGTCATTTTTGACATAGAACAAACTTATCACGAGAAATATGTCGTAGGGTTTGGCATATGAGCCAAGCCGATCACTCCGAACTCTTAAGCCAAGTTCGCAATGGTGACCGACAGGCGTTGGCCAAGGCAATAACAATCATTGAGAACACTGGCGTCGCATTTGAAATGCCAGCCGATTCTGGAATGAAATCGCAGGTAATTGGAATAACCGGTGCACCTGGTGTTGGAAAATCCACCACGGTTGATGCCTTAATTAAATTGCTTCGGGAGCGAAAGTTATCTGTTGCGATTCTCGCAGTTGATCCATCTTCACCAATTTCAGGTGGCGCACTACTTGGTGATCGAATTCGTTTAACTGATCACTTCACTGATTCCGGAGTTTTCATTCGTTCACTTGCCACTAGAGGACATCTCGGTGGCTTATCTGCAAGCACAAAAGCAGTTCTGCAATTAACCCAAAGTGCGAAATTTGATTTCATTATTGTTGAAACTGTTGGCGTTGGTCAGAGTGAAGTTGAAGTTATGCGAGTCGTTGACACCGTAGTCGTAGTTCTTGCGCCAGGAATGGGAGATGGCATTCAAGCTTCCAAGGCGGGACTGCTAGAAATAGGCGATATCTATCTTGTTAATAAATCAGATAGAGAAGGCGCAGGGCAAACTGCGCAAGATATTTCACGGTCAATTGAAATGTCGCCACCAAAAACTGTTGCTGGAAAGCCATGGATTCCGCCAGTATTGCTGGGTGCAATGCAGAATGGAACTGGCGTAACCGAACTTATGGCTGAAATTGAGAAACATATAAATGGCTAAGAGCGCGCATTTAGATACCTTTGCGAAAGATAATCTTCCTGATCCTTCACTCTGGCCAGAGTTAATTCTTAACCATCCAACTGCAACTTATCC
>Ga0114977_10001317_pt1 | contig 16200 bp, 18 predicted proteins | sample S_130805_MF_Meta_FD_87026 | JGI IMG/M metagenome (GOLD analysis project Ga0114977, IMG submission 87026) | Freshwater microbial communities from Lake Simoncouche, Canada to study carbon cycling - S_130805_MF_MetaG | ecosystem: Environmental > Aquatic > Freshwater > Lake | place: Lake...
CGTGGTGAAATCGGTGCCCGTGGCCTTCCCGACGCGCGGGCGATCGCTCAGGTAATAACCTAGGCCGGGCGCATACAACGCCGCTTCCACCAAACGCACAAACGGCACCACCCCACCGCGGGCTTCGCGACGAAGCACATCCACAATCGCGACATGGCGGGCTTGGGCGTCCATGCCTCCAGCGTGGAAGGCTCTTTTCGTGAGCGCCAGACGAAACGAGGTTGAGCCAGCCCCAGAAATGGACTGACTCCACCCCAATGATCCTCGCGATCGAAAGCTCCTGCGATGAATCCGCGCTCGCCCTGTTCGAGCCGGCTGCGGGACTCCGCCGAGAAGTCATTAGTTCACAGGCCGAAGCCCACGTCCGCTTCGGCGGTGTCGTGCCTGAACTGGCGAGTCGGATGCACCTGTCGGCCCTGCCGTTGTTGCTCGAAGATTATCGCGCTGAACTGGCGGCCGTCTCGCTGATTGCGGTGACCCGCGGGCCAGGCCTCCTGCCCTGCCTCTCGATGGGCGTCAGCTTCGCACGCGCCTTGGCCCTCGCCACGGGCAAGCCGCTCGTCGGCGTGAACCACCTCCGCGGGCACGTTCACTCGCCCTTCATCGGCCTGCACGCCCAAGCACCCGCTAATTTTCTTGCCGCCCGGAAAGCCCTGCTCCCGCACCTCGGTATCATCATCTCCGGCGGTAATACTTTGCTCGTGCGCCTCGATACTGACCTCAAAATCACGGTCATCGCCCGCACCGTCGACGACGCCGCCGGCGAAGCGTTCGACAAAGGGGCAAAACTCCTTGGGTTACCCTACCCCGGCGGCGCCCTCATCGAACAATACGCCGCCCGTGGCGACATCCGTAAATACGTCTTCCCGCGTGGCATCCCCGAGAAAGCCGACCTGCGCATGAGTTTCTCCGGACTGAAGACGGCCCTGCGTTACCAACTCGAAAAGATGTCCGACGCTGAACTCGCCGCCGACTTGCCGGACCTCTGTGCGGGCTATCAACATGCGATCATCGAACAGCTCGTCTCCAAGGCCGGCGCAGCCCTCGACCGCGGCGCTTACAAGTCCGTCGGGCTCTCCGGGGGCGTGGCTAATAACCAGACGCTCCGGCAACGGCTGACAAACGTCGCGCTCCAACGCGACATAACGATGCTCATCGCTGAGCCGAAACATTGCGGCGACAACGCTGGCATGATTGCCTTCGCCGCTTGGGCTGACCTTGGCTTGCCCACGGGGACCGCGGCGACGCCCGCCCCTTCGCTAACGGTCGAAGAAACCTAAGCCGGGCCGGCTTAGCCCTGTTTCACGAGTTCGGTGAACGCCCGGAAATGCGGCGCCTGTGCATCGCGCACCATCGCGTAGAACACCGACTCCACCGGGAGGATGGTGACGCCATGGTGACGCAGCATCGCGAAACAGGTTTCTTGATCGGCCGGACGACGGGCCGTGATAGCGTCGGCTAGTAACGTCACACCCATCTCCTGACGGAGGGCATCGACCGCGGTTTGGTACACGCAGACCGGGCCCTCCAGTCCACAGATCAAAAGATTATTAATCCCCTGACTAGACAGGGCCGTCACGAGTTCGTCGCCCGCCAATGCGGAAAAGGCCGTTTTACTAACGACCACGGCACTAGGGCCAGCCGCCTGCAGGAGATCGGGGTGCGTGCCGCCGAGCTTGGCCGGGACTTGCTCGGTAAAGAACACGGGAATGCCTAACAGCCGAGCCGCCCCGACCGCCAAGGCGCACCGACGCAGGAAGGCCTCGGCATCCGGCAGCGCCTTGAGGAAGGTCGGCTGGACATCGACGACGAGTAGGGCCAGGTGCGGGACGGGGCTTTCAGACATGAGTCCACCTTGCCCGAGTCGCCCCCTAAGTCAGCCGCAAAGAGGCGCCCCGCCCGACCGCCAGAGGGCCAGAATGTGAGGGGAATGGGATTGCCCCGCCCTGCCGCCTAGCCTCATTTTAAAGGCATGGATTGGCAGGTTAAACCTATTGCTCGTACCTGTGCCGCCTCCGGCCAGGAACTTCACGTCGGCGACTCAGTCGTGTGCGTCGTCTTCAAGCCGCTGGGCGGAAATATCGAGCGCGCCGATGTCCTCAAGGATCATGCCACCCAATTCACCCCGAATGGGCTCCTGCTGGGCCGCTGGACTCGGGAGGTCAAGGAACGCAACGAAGAGGAACACGCACACCGCGCTCAGTTACTGGCTTCGCGCGAGGAGCTCTTCCTCTCGCTCTACGACGACGACGCGGACCCCAGCGGAGATAAGGGCGTCCTCAAGCACATCCTCGCCATGCTCCTCGAACGCAAGCGCATCATCCGCGCTATGGGACCGGCGGACAAGGGCTTCATTCCCTATCAGCACGCTTCCTCCAAGCAGACCTTTCTCGTCCCCGCCTTGGACCTCCAACCCAGCCACCTCCTACAAGTGGGCACGGCCTTGGAAATGCTCGTTGGCTAATTTTATGTCATTCCTCCGTCCCGCTAGCCTCCTGCTAGCCGTCCTTGCCCTCGTTGGTTGTAACACCGACAAGGTCACGCACATCGCCTCCATCTACGTCGAAGCCCCACCCTCGTCGACCCTGACGATGCGGAAGAACGTCCAGCTTCCCGTCAGCGGCATTACCATTCCGATCATGACGAAGGAGCTCACCCTCGCGGAAGAGCTCCTGAGCACGACCGTCATCGAAGCCGGCCCCAGCGACCTACGCCAAGTCTACCTGCTCGTCCACGTGAACACCACCGCGGCCCGGACTATCATGGATATCACGCGCGAGGCCCGCGGCAAAAACCTCGTACTTATCGTCAACGAGACCGCCGTGGGCATCATGCACATCGACCACCAAATCAATGACGGCAAACTCATGTTTGCCGTGGAGCAGAAAGGGATGAGTAGCCGCGAAGCCGCCCTTTTCCTGAGCGATAATCTGAATGCCTCGATGGTCATCATCCGCAAGGAACTCGAGCAAAAGTGAACCGCGGACTTAGCACGCTCGTCTGCCTACTCCTCGCCGGCCCACTCGCGGCCACCGAAATCGTCTGGCCCACCTCGATGGACCGGACGACCATCCGTTCCTACGAGGACTACGCCCAGCCCACCGTTTCAGGCAAACCAGAGTCCGCACTGTTCGGTATGGTCCGCGACGAGCAGCGTCGCTTCCACGAAGGGGTCGACATCCGCCCGATTTCCCGCGGCCCGAACGGTGAGCCGCTCGACCGGGTATTCACGGCGATGAAAGGGAGCGTCGCCTACCTCAATCAGCAACTTAACGGCCCGTACGGCAAGTATATCATCCTCCACCACCCGGAGGCTGAGCTTCCCGTCTACACGCTCTACGCTCACCTCGCCTCCATCGAAAAGAACCTCAAGGTGGGCGACCAGTTGCCCAAGGGGGCGGTCATCGCGACGATGGGCCACACGTCCATCAATGCGACCGCCATCCCCAAGGAGCGCGCGCACCTCCATTTCGAAATCGGCTTGGTGCTCTCGGCCAACTTTGGCAATTGGTATAACCAGCAGCCCGACCTCCGCGCCACGCCGAACCAACATGGTATCTGGAATGGGCAGAACCTGGCTGGCTTTGACCCCATGCCGGTCTTGGCACGCTCATCCGTCAACCTGCTCGATAGCGTCCGGCAATTACCGACCGCGCTCGCCGTGACGATGCGGACTAAGCGTCCGCCCGACTTCATCCAACGCTACCCTGGACTGATGGCGCCTGGCAGCGACCCGGCAAAGGCAGCGGGTTGGTACGTCGAATTCACCTGGCATGGCCTGCCGAAACGCTGGACCGCCCTCCCTCCGGAGAGCCAGCAATTACCCAAAGGCATCTGGAGCTACGTCGCCCTAGACCAGAAATTTCGCCCGCAATTGGTCCAGCGCAAGATGATCACTGCCGACGCTAAGATGCCCGCTGAAACCCTGGTTCGCAACATCGACATCCTGCTGACGGGGACGCGCTGATTAATTATTACCGGGATTCTCAGGCGAATCGAGGACCAGCCGGAGGTCGGGACGATGCCGTGCCAACAACCCCTTCCAAAAAGCCTGCTCCTTCAGCTGGGCGGTGGCGCGTTCAAAGGGACAGACGACCCAAGCATTGAGGCGGAGTTCATTCTCCAGCTGTCCAGGCGACCAGCCCGCATACCCGACATAAGCGAATAAACGGTACTCGCCGATATCGGCCAAGACCTCGGCCTCTTCGCGGCTGATACCAAAGCGAATCGCCGCTGGGCCGCGTGCCGCGAATTTCCATCCCCCCAAGGCCATTCGGTCCGCCGAACAAGGCCCGCCGACATGCAGGGGCACGCCCGACAACGGCCCAGCGCAGAACTCTTCCTGCACTTGGCCGAGATACTGCCCTAGGGGGCGATTCAAGATGACCCCCATCGCGCCGTCGGCTTTGGTATGCGTATGAATGAGAACGACGGTCTCACAGAAGTTCTCGTCGCGCTGCAACGGGTGCGAGACCAGCACGCGTCCCGCCATGGACTGGAACTTGCTGGCCATCAGCCCACCAACTTCGTGACGATCAAGCCTGCCTGCGCAAACAGCTCCGCGACCAACGGGTCGTTCTTATAGTCATGCCGGTAACGCACCTCGGTGATACCAGCGGCCGCGAGAATCTTGGCGCAGTTCACGCACGGAAAATGGGTGACGTAACAGACCGTGCCCTGGAGGGAGACACCACGTTTGGCGGCGTCGGCCACGGCATTCTGCTCCGCATGCACGGTGGCCTGCTCGTGCCCATCACGAATCTTGGAGTCATGGGGCGCGCCCGGCAGGAAACCATTATAGCCCGCGGCGACGAGTCGATTGGGGTGCTTCCCCGTGGACACGACAACACAGCCGACGTGCAAGCGTTCGCAACTGGAGCGCGAGCTGACCAAGACAGCGGTCGCCATGAAATATTCGTCCCACGACGGCCGGGTGCCGGCGTTGACGAGGGCCTCGAGCTGGCTAGCGAGTGACTCGGGTGCATTCATCGCGAAAGCCAGAATTCCGTAGGGGTCAGGCCAAGGCAAGCGGCAGTTACGCACAGGGCGCCAGCCAGCAGCAACAGCCCGGCCGCTTGGGCGAGGAAAGGCACGAAATCCCCCGCGTGTTGCGCCTGCCGGAAACCGCGGTGCTGCCAGACTGCCCATGGCACGACGAGGAGTGGCAGCCAGCCGAAGACCAAGCCCAGGCAGGCCAGTCCAGCGGCCAAGTTGAGAGCGTGAAGGCCACGCGCGAAGCCCCGGCCGAAACGCACGACAGTGGTGCGCTTGCCCGCTACGAGGTCGGTCTCCAAGTCACGCGCATTGTTGGCTAAAAGAATATTGTCCGCCAAGAGGCCCAAGCCCAGGCCTGCGAGGAGCGCCGGCGTCCACGGAACGAGTTCACCAGAGCTACCGGCGTCCAACCAAACTGCCCATGCGGTCAACGCCGTCGCTTGCACGCCGAAACAGGCGATGACAAATACATCCCCGAGCCCATTGTAGGCCAATGGATACGGACCTAAGGTGTAGCCTAAGGCGCACGCGATCGCCAGCACGCCCGCCAAGGCCAGCCACGGAGAAAGCAGGCCGACGGGGCTACCGACAACGAGTGCCAGCACACAGGCTATCCAGATGCCGCGCTGCATCTGCGCCGGCGTGATGTCGCCATTGGCGACGGTCCGACGCGGCCCGACACGCGCGGAGGTGTCGGCCCCGCGCAGCGTATCGCCAAGGTCGTTGGCAAAGTTACAGGCGACCTGCACGCAGAGGGCGAAGGCTAGACAGAACGCTAAAACGAGACAGAGGCTGAGACCGTTGACCTCCTCGCCATAGGCCCAGATCACGGCACCACCGACCGCAACGGGCACCGCGGCCGCGACTAAGGTCTTCGGCCGACAAGCGTCGATCCATGTGCGCAGGGCAGCCATGCTAAGCAAACAATGCCTATCGGTTAGGTTACGAAAACAAAAAAGCCCCGGTGGCCCGGGGCTTTTCGCAGAAACCAAAGTCGCTTACTTGGACTTCAGTTCGGTCACCGTGCCAACCGAGACGGCATCCTGCCAATTGGCGGACATCGTACCAGCCGACTTCTTGGAGACGAACTTGGTGTCGTCGTTAGCAGTATCCTGCATCCAGCTGACGTGCGAGTCACCGAAGGCGATGTGGCCACCTTCAGCACCCCAAACGCCGTTGGTGTTGTCCCACTTCCCGGCGGTGGTCAGACCACGAGCCCAGAAGAGAGGAATCTTTTCATCGATATTACGAGGGGTCGGGACAAAGGTGGTCCAGGAGTGGTAGCCGTACTGGACGGAACCGGTGGCGAAGTTTGGGTCAACCGTCTGGCTGCCACTGGCACCGATGAGGACCTGCTTCGGGAAGGAAGCGGATTCATTGAGCTGGTCGGCTTCAACGTACCAGAGCTCTGCAGAGTTCAGGTTGGAATTGTAAGAGAGGACAGCACCGAAGTCAGAAACCGAGTTCGCCTGAGTTGGAGCGGTGAGGCTCCAGGCACCCTGCTTGACGAACTTATTGCCCGACGAAGCGAAGGCGATGTAGGCTTGGGCGATATTGCGCACCTTGGTCTGGGCGGTGGACTGCTTGGCCTTCTTCATGACGCCTTGAACGCCAGGGAAGAGAACGGCGGCCAGGATGCCGATGATCGCGATAACGGTCAGCAGCTCAATGAGCGTGAAGCCTTTGCGGTTACGAATAGGGGTATTCATGGGGTTAGTGGGGTAGATAATAAGAATAGGGGGGAGAAAAAAGGAATGAAAGCGAAAAAGTGCGGAACAAACTCAATAGGGCAAGGGGAAACGGGCACACAGGGCCGAGGCAATCGCCTTACCTTCTTCGATTTTCGCAGGATTAGAGGGATCCGAGAGTACTACGGCGATGGCTTGGGCAATTTGGCACATTTCCGCCTCCTTCATGCCACGAGAGGTCACCGCAGCCGTGCCGACGCGGATACCACTGGCCTGGAAGGGGCTTCGGGTCTCGTCCGGCACCGTATTCTTGTTGGTGGTGATGTGGGCGGCATCGAGCGCGAGCTGGGCATCCTTGCCGGAGACATTGGGATGGCTCTTACGCAAGTCAATGAGGCTCAAGTGGTTATCTGTACCACCGCTGATTAAACCAAAGCCGAGACCGACGAGGGAGTCGGCGAGCGCCTTCGAATTAGCCACCACTTGGCGGGCGTATTCCTTAAAGCCCGGAGTCGCACACTGGGCAAAACAGACGGCCTTGGCGGCAATAACGTGCTCCAAGGGGCCACCTTGGGCACCAGGGAAGACCGCCGAGTCGACGGCTTTAGCATGCTCAGCCTTGCACAGAATCAAACCGCCACGCGGACCGCGCAGGGTCTTGTGCGTGGTCGTGGTGACGAAATCAGCATACGGCACGGGCGAAGGATGCACGCCAGCGGCCACGAGGCCAGCGATGTGCGCGATGTCAGCAAGCAGGAGCGCACCGTTCTCCTTGGCAATTTGACCAAAGCGCGCGAAGTCGATTTCACGAGCGTAAGCAGACGCACCCACGGTGATCATCTTCGGCTTTTCACGCGCAGCCATCTCAGCGACTTCATCGTAATTGATACGGCCATCAGCGCCGACGCCGTAGTGGACCGCGGTGTAAAGCTTACCCGAGAAGTTAGCGGAATTGCCGTGCGTGAGGTGCCCGCCGTGCGACAGGTTCATCGTCAGAATCTTATCACCAGGCTTGATGCTCGCAAAATAAACGGCGGCGTTGGCTTGGCTGCCCGAGTGCGGCTGGACGTTGGCGTGGTCAGCACCGAAGAGAGCCTTCGCCCGGTCAATCGCCAGCTGCTCGATTTTGTCGACCTGTTCGCAACCACCATACCAGCGCTTACCAGGGTAGCCTTCGGCATACTTATTCGTCAGCACGCTGCCCTGCGCTTCCATAATTGCAGGTAAGGTGAAGTTCTCCGAGGCAATCAGTTCGAGGTGCGTCTGCTGACGGTTGAGCTCGGCCTTGATGAGGGCGTCGATTTCTGGGTCGAGCTGGGCGAGCGGAGTGCGGCTGATGGCAGTCATGAGAATAGGGAGATAGGTGAAAGATGCGGAAGCAAGCGTGACAACGGAAAAGGCGGGCAATTATCCACAGGACTCCATCTTGGCGACGCGGCGGTCATGGCGACCGCCCTCGAACTGGGCCGCCAAGAAGGCTTCGGCACAGGCCAAAGCCAAAGGTAGGTCGACATACTTAGCCCCCAAACACAGGACGTTCGCGTCATTATGCCGACGGCTCAGCTCAGCGGCGTCGGCGCTCTGCACCAAGGCGGCCCGGATCCCGGGGACCTTGTTGGCGGCAATCGAAATGCCGATGCCGGTCGTGCAAACGAGGAACCCGAACCGGGCACGGCCCGAGGTCACATCCGCGCCGACAGCGTGGGCGTAGTCGGGATAATCACAGGAGGCCTCGGTCTCGGTACCGCGGTCGAGGATGGTGTAGCCTTTGGCACTCAAGGCTGCCATGAGGTCCCGGCGCAGGGCGAAGCCTCCATGGTCGCTGCCAAAGGAAAGGGTCAAAGGGGTGGTCATGGGCGGATAAAATGGTGCTTCAGCAAGGCCAGCAAGGCGGGGATGGCTTCCACCATCGAGTCGCGGCACTCTTCGTAGTCGCGGTAACCGCCGCCAAAGGGATCGGGAATATTACGGTCCGCGCCTTCGGGGAGGACGTCCCGTAGAAGCAGGACGTGCTCAGGCAAGACGTCGAAACGTTGCCGGAGCGCCGCGAGGTGCGATTCGGTCATCCCAAAGACGACGAGGCTACAATCCAGGTCGGCCTGCGACAGGAGACGGCTCCGGTGCGCCTTCAGGTCCTGCCCAATGCGCTGCATCGTCTTCACCGAGTTCGGTGAGGCCGGATCGCCCGGTTGCGCCGCTAAGCCGAACGAAGCGACTTTCAATTTCTCCAGTCCGCCGGCCCGCTTCGCCAAAGCCGCGCGCAACAATGCCTCCGCCATCGGACTGCGACAGGTATTCCCTGTGCAGACAAACGTCACGGTATCGCGTTCGACGGGCATGGACGGGAGAGTGTCGAGGCGGTGGGGCGGTTCAACCCGTAATCAGACCGCGCCGTCGCGGCGGAGCTGGCGGTAGCCGATGTCCCGACGGTAATGGCAGCCCGTAAACTGGATTTGCGGCACCACCGCGTAGACCTTTTGAGCGGCTTCCGCCAAAGTGGCGCCATGAGCGACGACGCCGAGCACGCGCCCGCCCGAGGTCACGACCTGGCCATCGGGCAAGCGCTTGGTGCCACCGTGGACGATATCCACGCCCGCAGGGAGCTGCGGCGGCAAAGTGATGACGTCGCCTTTACGGATTTCGCCGGGATACCCGCCCGCAGCGAGGACGACGATGATTGTCGAACCCGGACGTAGCCGCACGGAAGCTGAACGGAAGGTGCCAGCGGCGATGGCCTCCATGATTTCGACCGGATCGGTCTCCAATGAGGGCATGAGCACTTGGCATTCAGGGTCGCCAAAACGGACATTGAATTCGACCACGCGCGGGCCAATCGAAGTCACCATAATGCCGACGTAGAGTGTCCCGCGGTAATCAATGCCATCGGCCTTTAAACCTCGCAAGGTGGGCACGATGATCTCCGTGCGTAAGCGGCGCTCGACTTCGGGCGTGACGACCGTCGTCGGCGCATAGGCACCCATGCCGCCCGTATTCAGGCCGGTATCGCCTTCGCCCACGCGCTTATGGTCCTGACTCGGCGGCAGCATGAGGTACTCTTCGCCGCAGACCATGAGCATAATCGAGGCTTCCTCGCCCTGCATGAATTCTTCGATGACGACTTCGTCGCCCGAGCTCCCGAAGACTTTCGCCTCCATCATATCGCGTAAAGCGGCTTCAGCCTCGGCGTGATTCATCGCAATGACGACACCCTTCCCTGCCGCCAAACCCGAGGCCTTAATAACAATGGGGACCGGTTGCTGACGGACATAGGCGAGGGCTGGCTCCAAGGATTGGAAGGTCTCAGCGGCCGCGGTGGGAATCTTGTGTCGGAAGAGGAAGTCCTTGCTGAAGGCCTTACTGGCTTCGAGCCGCGCTCCCGCCTGTAAAGGGCCGTACGCCTTGATGCCCGCCGCTTCGAGGACATCGACCACCCCATGGGCCAACGGTACCTCTGGGCCGACGATGACGAACTGCGTCCCCGTGCGCCGGACGAGGTCAAGGACCGCGACGCCGCTATTAATATCGACTTCTAAGCATTCGGCTTCGAGTGCCATGCCGCCGTTACCAGGAGCCACGCGGACCTGGCCGACACGGGGGCTGCGGAGGCAGGCCTTGAGCAGCGCGTGCTCACGGCCGCCTGAACCAAGGATGAGAACGTCGATCTTGTCCTGCGGAGCCATGCCCCTATTCCTGCCGCAGAGCCGCCTTAAGGGAATAAAAAAGAGGCCCGGCTCAAAATTGAACCGGGCCAGCTTCAAATTGGTGCTCAGGCCGGGACTTGAACCCGGACACCTTACGGCACATGCACCTCAAGCATGCGTGTCTGCCATTCCACCACCTGAGCAATCTAAGGAAGGTGGAAAGTGGAACACCCGGGCATCAGTGCAAGAAAAAAGCGTTTGTGCCCACGCTTGCCAAGCGAGGTATCTTTGCCAACTCTCGACCCGCAATGTCTCCCGATCCGGCCGATTCGTCCCGCCCCCCCGAAGATTCTATCAAACCGATAGACCTTTCTTCGCTTGGTTTTGGCCCCTCTTGGGTCGACGGCCCGAACGAAAACATCGGTGCGAGTCGGGGTTCCCGCCGCGAAGGCGGCGATCGTCCTTCTTTCCGTGATGGTGGCAACCGCGGTCCTGGTGGTCCGTCCCGCGGACCGGGTGGCCCTTCTCGTGGTCCTGGTGGTCCTTCTCGCGGTCCGGGTGGTCCTTCACGTGGTCCCGGTGGCCCACGCGATGACCGTCGTGGTCCTAGTCGCGATGACCGCGGTGATCGCTTCGAGTCCGAACCAGCCATCCCGCAGATGGTGGTGACGACCGGCTTCTTCCCCGACGACGCTAAGTTCGAGTTGCTCGGTGATGCGATGAAGAAGAGCCAGATTACCTACGAGCTCTTCAGCGTCGCACAGTTGATTTTGGATAAGGAAGATCGTCTTTCGATCGTCATCAAGCCAGCCGATGCCGAGAAGCGCACCGATGCGACGCTCTCGATTTCCGTCCCAGATAGCGTGCCGTTCCTCACCGAAGCCGAAGCAGTCAGCCACGTGCTCAACCGACACCTCGATAAGTTCTTCGATACGGTCGAGGTCGAAACCGAAGCCCCGAAGGGGTCCTTCTTAATGGTCGCCCGCTGCAAGCGCACAGGGGCCATCCTTGGCTCGCCGACCCACCACAGCTACCAGAAGACCCTGCGCGACCACCACGCCCGCACCTGCCCCAACGCCCCGTTTGACCGCTTTAAGGCCGACCTCGAGATGGTCCGTGAACCCGAAGCCATTGAGGCCTGGAAGAAGTCCATGTCCACCCGGACGGAATACGCCCCGAAGGACCGTCAGGAAGGCGAACCCGAGCGCTTGGAAAGCATGGACGCCGCCCGCGGCTTCCTGCTGGCCTTCCGCCGCGAAGCCACCGTCATCTCCCGCAACCAAGTTCGCTTCCCCGGCCGTCTCCTCGCCGAGATGCCGCCCGGCCCGCTCCGTGATTGCGTCCGCTACGCCCTCGATCGCCAGCGCGACTTCCCCCTCGATACCGCCAACGGCATCCGCGGACGTCTCCGCAAGGAAGGCTTCCACCTCTACAAGAAGGGCTCCAAGGGCATCACCTACGCTTGTGGCGTGCGCCGCAAGTGCCGCGACCCGAAGTCCAGCTTCAGCGATGCGATGCAGAAAATCTTCGACTGCCTCGACAAGACTTCCGGCATCCAAGGTAAGGACGTCGCCCTGGCCGTTGCTGGCGAAGCCGCCGATGATGCCGCGAAGGCACGCGTGCTCGCCGACCTGAACTTCCTCATCGGCGAAGGCTATATCGCCAAGCTCCACGATGGTCGTCTCTTTGCCCAGCCCGTGCTCAGCACCCAGGCCCAGGCCAAGGAAGAAGCGGCCAACGAGGACGCCTCCGAAGAGAAGTAAGCGAAAGCGCTCAGCACTTTCGGAAGATAAGGGCAGCACCACGTGCTGCCCTTCTTATTTTTTGCCTTAGTCAGCTATGCCTCGAGGAAGAGTCGCCACTGCGTGGCGTCCGCTCGAGACCGCAGACGGCACTCATCGGGATTTAGCTCAGCTACAAGTCACCACACGTCGGGATGCCAACGGACGCGACGCAGTCGCGCCCCTACCCGATTCTTTCCCGACTCTTGCCCGACCCTTCCCCAACTCTTCTCCTGCCCTTCCCGACTCTCCTCCGACCCTTCCTTATTTCCAGTTATCCGCGATCCAAGGGGTCGGCAGGACCCGACGATACCACTTGCCGCTCCGACCCACCAAGGCGTCCGGCGGATTGGGTACGCCATGGAAGACCACAATCTTAGCGCCTGCAGGAATCGCGGGCGTCTGAAAGAAGGAGAAGGGGAAATACTTCACGCAATGGCGCTTGAAACTGCGGCACCAGGTCTCGGGCCAATAGCCGACCTTCCCCTGCCCGCTTAAGTGCGCGGTGAGGAACTCCTGTTCGTTGCGATGGCGCTTCCGAACAGCTTCCAGATTAGCGCGGAAATACTCCAGCACGTCGGGGTGCGCACCCGCGGTCCAGCGGTAGACAGAGGAGTTGCCAGTGATATCGCCCTTCTGCCAGTCGCGGATAATCAAGAACTCTCCCGGCTGCTGGAAGAAGGCATCCATGTTGCCGACGATGACGATGTCGATGTCGAGGAAGAGGATTTCACCCTTCAGTTCCGGACCGCCGGGGGCGCTGAGGTCGGGCGAAAAGGAGACGAGCTTAGTCCAGCCGCGCTCCGGGGCGCCCGCTGGCAACTTGAGGCTCGGGATCGGGAAAGTCTCGATGCCCGGATTCAGGCCATCCTTGTTATCAGTGAGGCACACAAAACGATGCGGAATCGTGAGATGCCGCTGCACCATCGAGTGGAGGCGGTTGACGTATTCGGGACCATACTTGGTGCCCCACTTCATGCAAAGGACGGTAGCCATGCGAGGTCCCCATCGTGGGCGAGGAATCGTTAAGCCTCCAGAGTAAACCGCTCTGAGAACCGACCTTTCCACCCCTTGCAGACCACAAGGCTTTGGGCAGAGTCCTAGGCATGCGCGACGATGACGATACCCCGGACGACAACGACTTCACCCCGGACGACGGCAGCGACCACGATAACGACCACGACCATGATCGCGCAGACGGGAGCTTCTACGAAGAGCAGTATGCTTGGGATAAGGCCGATCAAGACGCCCGGGATGCGCGCCGTGGGAGCTGCCTACTCGTGCTCTTAGCGGTCCCCGCCGCCAGCCTCCTGGTCATACTCTGGTAACAGCCGCCGGCTCAGTGGACGTCTTTATAGAAGTCCGGCCGCCAGCTCCAACGTGGGTCGTGGAGGACTTTTAACGACTCCTCCACGGTCAGACCGGTCGCCGCGCTCCCTCGATTACACGCTCGCTGGCTTGCCCACCACTGTCGCTCCGCTGGTGTCAGTCGATCCGTCCGCTCATGGGGCACACCCATCGCCACGAGGTGGAGCCAGAATCCTTCCAACTGGAAGATACTCTGGGCGGGGGCGAGCAGCTCGACCTCAAGGCAGAAGGTGGGGCCGTTCTCGCGATAAAAATCGACCATGCGCTGGGCGCCATGCAACGCCACGTGCGCGCGGCAATGCCGCCAGAAAGGGGTATCCGCGCGTTGATTGAAACGGTAATGGACGGCTAGGAAGTCGCGAATCTCATCCCAGAGGCGACCACACAAGTGGTCCGCGGTTTCCCGCATACTGTCGTTCTTCTTCAAACCGCCCTCCGCGAGCGCAATCGTCAGAAAGCGACACTCGTGCGCAATGCACAGCAACGAGGTCGCCTCGAGGGGCTCGACGAAACCAGCCGCGTTACCGACCGCAAAGACATTGCCGACCCATTGGTGGGCGTAACGTCCAGGCACGAAGGGGACGACACGCGTGGGCCCCACCTTGGGATTCTTCGCTCGGAACTCCGCCTCGGCGTCTGCATCCGAAATAAACTTCGAGCAATAGACATAACCGCGGTTGATTCGTTCCGGATGCTCAATCTGCCAAGCCCAACCCGCCTCCATAGTCTCAGCGGTCGTATAGGGCAGGATGGGTTCAGATGTTCGCGCCCAACCACCGACGACGGCCTTGTCGCAGAAGAGTGAGTCCGCGTAGCTGATGAAGGGCGTGCCGAGAGCTTTGCCAATCAACTCAGCACGGAAGCCCGAGGCATCGATAAAGAAATCTGCCGCGAGGCGCTGACCATCCTTGAGGTGCAAGGCCTGGATTTCGCCTTCGGCTTGCTCGACCGTGGCCAAGTCGCCGTCGATCACTTCGATACCCAGTTTAGCGGCGTGGCTTTCCAACCACGCGACGAGTTCGGCGTTCTCGATATGGTAGCCCACGGTGGGGTTCACCAGCGGCCAAGGGCCATCGGGACTCCGCGGGAAGACCTTCCCCGCAGCCATCAAAGAAGTATGAATATCGACGTCGGCCAAAGTCTCGTCGCAAGCGAAGCCAATCGGCACCCCTGAGGGCTCGAACTTCTGCCGCAAGGCCCCGGTGAAGGTGTAGTGATAGTCTTCTTTCCCCCAGAGGAACTTGATGCCGAGCTTGAGCGAGGGCTTCACCGCCCGGTAGAACTCGCTGGGAGGGACGCGCAAGAACCCATGGATAAACCGCAGTAGATCTGTGGTACTCCCCTCGCCCACCCCAATGATACCGAGCGTCGGACTACGCACCACCCGCACCCGCAAACATGGGTGGTGGGTCTTCAGGCTGGCAGCCATGAAGAAGCCTGCGGTTCCGCCGCCAAGGATGAGAACATCCTGAATCATAGGGGTTGTCGCGGGGTAGCGACGTTCCCGAAATTATCCAACCCACCCGACAGGTCAAGCCTCTCGTATTGTAGACTCTACAGCGTTGAGACTTACCGCAGCGACCGCAACCAAGCGACCAAGTCAGCCAACTCGGCGGGGGTGAAAGCGGCGTCCAGCCCACCGGGCATGAGGCTAGTTTCCACCTGGGTCTCGCTCACCACCGTGGTGGTCGGCAAAGTCAGTAGTTGGCCAGCCGCATCCATCAGTACAAGCCCGTCGGCGCCACGGGACTTAATGAGGCCGAGGTGGTTCCGCCCATCGGAGGTGACGACGGCATGGAGCTCATAATCGCGAGCGATGGTGTTACTGGGGAAAAGGATGCTCTCGATGAGTTCTCGCTCGGTGCGGATCGCGCCGATACGGGAGAGGTTGGGACCCAGGGCACGCCCGACCTCGCCCACTTGGTGACAGGCCAGGCAGGCGCCCTTCCCGGCGGCAAAGTTCGCGGCCCCCACTTCCGGTCGGCCACTACGGGCCGCTTCTTGGGCCCAGGCATCCAGCTTGGACTTCTTGGCCTCGGTGGCGGCTAAGGCTGCGTTGAACGCTGGCTCCATGACTTCAAAAATGGAGCGCGGCCACTTGGCGAAAGCGACACGCACCTCGTCCGGACGCAGGGTCCCGAGTTGAGACGACTGGGCAAAAGCGGCGGCAATGCGTTTACCCTGTTCGGGCGTATATTTCTTCAGGTGCTGCAGGAAGTCCCCCTGCTCAATCGGCCCAGCCCGCATGAGTACGGGAAGGAAGCGGTCAAGTTGCGCGTCATTAAGCTGCGCCTCCGCGAGGCGGCGACTGGCTTCAATCCGCGGGCCAGCTTGGCCAGCGTCGGCAAGTAGTTCTAGGAGTAAATCAAACGCCGCGGGGCTCAACTGGCTTCCCGCCTCCGATAGGGCTAAGAGCGACCGCAACCGCAAGGTAACGGCGCGCGACTTGTCCGCAGCCAAAGCATTCAGACTTTCGTCAAAGCTACGATGCTTCACGCGGGCGATGGCCTCAAAGAGCACGGGGCTCACCTCCGTATCAAGGAGACCGAGTAAGGCCGACCGCCACTGCTGGTCTGGCAATTTACCAGTGGAGTTTGCGATGGCCTTCAGGGCCACCTGTCGCACGGACCCTTGCTTGGACAGCGCCGTCGCCAAGGCCTTCGATACCTCGGGGCGACTGGCCAGAGCGGTCCCAAGTCGTTCAAAAGCCAACAGGCGGCGCTCCGA
>Ga0114977_10001318_pt1 | contig 16196 bp, 19 predicted proteins | sample S_130805_MF_Meta_FD_87026 | JGI IMG/M metagenome (GOLD analysis project Ga0114977, IMG submission 87026) | Freshwater microbial communities from Lake Simoncouche, Canada to study carbon cycling - S_130805_MF_MetaG | ecosystem: Environmental > Aquatic > Freshwater > Lake | place: Lake...
ACCAAGATCCATATTTTGAATACTGATTTTTTGAGAGAAACTCAGTACTCAACATCACATTACTCAATATGACTATGAGTGCGGTAATACTTTGCTTGCTGGGCTTTAGCCTCAACCCATGCGGACCAAAGATCCTGAATTACTTGTTCAATATTTTTCATAATTTAAAGCCCTCTTGGAGTGGTTAAGTGATACAGGTAATTACGAGTGAGTTCTTCAACTTGCTGATGGTTATTAGGGTTGCGGCTATTGATGAAATGCTCTAAATCGTAGCTTTTGGATTGGTCACCAAAAACTTGATTGAAGAGGCTCAATAATTGTGTCATTTAAGGCTCCTTATCTAAATGTATTAGGGTTAATACTTAATTAGAGTAAATCTTTAATAAGTATCTTGCATGACAGCAATGTATCTTTTGGGAATAAGACCCATATATTTCTATTGAAATGCAATATTTCTAATGAATTTCCTAAAAAGAATAAGGAGTGGGTCAATTTGATTTTGACACTCAATATGTCAACATAAAGTTACAAGATGGAATATAAGAACCACCCTACATTGAAGAGAGAGCTTGAAGTTCTCACTGAAGAAATCAAAAAGCGGTGTCTTTATGGAAACGGTAAGCCTGAAAAATTAGGCAAGAAACATAAAGAGCATTAAGGCCTAATCTTCTAAATCCTCGCTGCTGTCATCTACCCGGTATTCCAGCTGTATTTTCTTTAATACTGGATGTAAGAGTGGATTCGCATCTTTTGGTGATGGATCAGTTAAGAGGTAGTAGCCATAAAAGGGTATGGGTTCTTTTTCAGCAAGCTCGCGATCTTCAGTAGTAAAGGTAGTCATTGGTGCTCTCCCTCAATTAATTAGAAGTGGTTACCTATGGGCTGTTAGAGCAAACTGAGGAGACCGGAAAGGAGCAGAATTGCTCTTCATCTCCCATAAGTAAATTGCATTCTCAATCAATAAATGTGACAAATCTATCGTTAACTGAAATATTTAGGACTAAATTTTAAGAGGTGAAATTGTCATATTTGAGCTTGATAAAACGGCTTTAAATGTGACAAAGAGTTTTGAGTATTCACAGAAATGTCATGAGAAAAGTGGAGCATCACAGTCAAGTTCAACAAAAATTGAAGGTGATAAAAAATGCTAAATCAAAATCTAAGTGACAAAATTATTGAATTAAGAAGATTGTCTGCTGAGTATTATCAGAAGGCAGCCTGGAATCAGTTATTAGCCTTAGATAACTACAGGGAAAATAATTTCCTAGCTGCAGAGCGTTTTGCGCAACTGTCATTTGAAGATCAGATGAATGCAATGGAATACGCAGAGCTAGCTGACGCAGAATTTGACTTGCATCTAGAGTTGGAGTTTGAATAAAAAAGTTAAAGCTTAAATTCGGGGCATACGATTTAGGGCTATATTCACACTAATTGCCTTCGTCTTTAAATCTTTTTTAATCGAGATTTAACTCAAAATCATCATCAAAAAATTGGTAATCCAGATGAAGTTGTTTACGGATTCGGTGTTGCCATGTAAGCCGTTCTTTTAATAGATCGTGCTTAATTGAATCTGTGTACTCGTCAAATGAATCGTCATACTCACTAAAATAATGGTGAATTCTCATAACTTGCTCCAGGATCTATTAAGGTTTTTGACCTATAGACTGAGAGAAAAAGACATTACCTTTTTTGATGCAATTACTTTTACCTTCAGTCACCTCGCTTGCTGAAGTGTGATCATCTAAAGATTACATGTCTATCATGACGATAAAAAATCCTCGTATAAGCGCTTAGATGATGGTTAAAAACGACAATTGAGTACTGTGTGATTCCTTAATTAAGAAAAATATTCTTTGTAAGACTGCTGACGCTTATCTATTTCTTTAATCTCTAGCGAGGCTACTTTTATTAGGGGGCAATGGCTGCTTAAATTGAACGCTAGATTGTGACAATTCATTGACTCTTACATGACTTATTGACATATAGCTATGCTAAATTGCTTGACGAAATCTAGAAATAATGAAGCTAAAAAAACAAAAAAATATGAATAAATTAGAGCTAATAGAGTTGATTTCAGCAGGGGCAGACATCCCAAATGCTGATGCTAAGCTTGCATTGGAGTCGATCGTATATCGAATTGTGGAGACAGTTAGTGCAAATGAAGTAGTGCAGATCGGAGGCTTGGGATCATTTGTCCAAACTCAACGAAGCGCTCGGATGGGGCGCAATCCTTCTACGGGGCTCTCAGTTCAAATCCCAGCCATTAAATCAGTAGGCTTTAGAGCTAGCGCAGCTTTTAAAAAAAAGATTAACCAATCTTAATTTAACTTGATGTATACGAAGTGAGGCTTTAATGATTACATTATTAATCGCAGTCTTGAGTATCTGTTTTTCTGTACTGGCTCAGTTTCTGCTCAAGTCAGGCCTTCAGGGATTGAGTATCGACGGATTTTCTGCTTACTTGCACTTAGCAAAAAATTGGAAGATATGGGCTGGTTTTGCATGCTACTCGACCTCGGCCTTGATTTGGCTGCGGGTGCTGGCTGATTGGGATGTAAGTAAGGCTTACCCAATGATGGGTATAGGCTTTGTACTGACTTTGTTGGCGGGCTTGTTATACGGGGAACTTATCACTACAAGTCGAATCATTGGGGTGGCAGCAATTTTTATCGGCGTCATTTTAGTAGCGAGAAGCTAATTTTTTAAACTCGCTAATATCATTAGTTACTACGCACCTAGTTTAATTAAATCTTGTACTTTTAAGGTTGCAGTTTTTTGTGCTACCAAAGCAAGAATAAATTTTTTAATATCATAGCTATTAAACGGACAGACGAGATAGGTGTATTCCAGATAGCCTATGCCACCCCTTTTTCTTTTAAAGTCACCAGCTCCTGAGCTGTAATTTAATAATAGTCGTTGATCTTTTGCATATGTATAGATCGCTGCAAAAAGCACTCTATATGACCCCTCTAGATTAAATTTAGTGTCGTAACCTAGCGCCGGGACTGTCAATGTATGACCGGCTCTTAGAAGTAATGCAAAGGAGCAAATCTGCTGATCTAGTCCACGTATTAGCAGGCAGGACATCACCCCTTGATTAACTATATCATCAAAGAATTGAACTGTGTATTGAGGGTTTAATAAAGAATGTTTATGAAGATAGATTTTTTGATACAGATCATGAATGCGTATCAGACTGTCTTGATCAAGCTTGCTACAAACTTGCACATCTAGATTAAGTTTTTTTAGAAGCGCAAGATCTCTTTTAAGGTGTGATGGGATTGATACATTTTCGCAACGTAAATCAAATTCATATATCACTCGAGAGGGAATGCCTAAATATCCGAATGACTTTAAATTGCTAATAAGTGTTGGATGCCTATGGGGCAATAGATTTCGAACGCCGATATAGTAATTGGGGTTTAATGCCATCATTTTTTTTGCAATACTCAGCAGTTCATTTTCCTGTTCTGCATTCCAGATCGAAGTTGAGATTGGATAATTCCCAATAAATATGGTTTTATCAATTCCTAATAAATAGGAAAGTTTTCCAAGGGCAGCGATTAAAAGAGCAACAACAGGTTGGTGTCTACACTCATGGGTTAAATAGTCAAACCAGCCACTCCTCGGTGAAAAAAGATAGCTGGTATTTTTTTGTCGTCTGGGAAAGGCAATGCTGATAGGAACTTTCGTATCACCCTCCCATAACAAGCTTGCGCATGCATTGCTAACCCAATCTACTAGTTTCACCATGGGCCATTTATCAGTCATATTGCTAAGATCTTAGGTAGTTAATTCATAAAGATGGAAGCCGCCATAAATTGCAGAGCGATCCTCATGAATGAGCTGATCTGATGTAGCGTGATTTCGCTTCCATAGAGCATTTAAATCCTCGCTAAGGGCTGTTTCAATTGGCGAAGACTTACCAGCAGTTCTGAAAATAATTCTGGCGCCCGGGTTGGCTGTCCGAGTAATTTCTGTCCATAAGGTACATATTTCTTCTGCTGTCATCCAATCTTGGGCATCGAGTAACACCACTGCATCAACTGAATTGGCCGGCATTCGCTTGAGAGCATCTAGTACATTATTTTGCTCTATGGAGAGTCTGTCAATGTTATTGCGTATGAGTTCAAAGTACTGTTCTTGCAAATACAGTGGCTTATTTGTTGGGTTATTGTGATCATAGCTTCTGCCGTAGGCTTGACAGGCGAAGTAATTGTTGTTGATGTTATCAATCGTTGCCAATTTTCTGGCTCGTTCTTTGAGAACCTGTGCCATGCTTTCAGGGCGATCTTCGCAAAGGCTGGCATGCTGGCTTGGTGGTATGCCCAGATTGTATAAAGCTACTGGGCTACCCATAATCTTTTTCGCTAGTCTAGAGTCAAATATTTTGGCTACATTTTCATCAAACCATTTTCCTTGGGCTTCTATTGAAGGTTGCTTTAGCAGATCATCCAATTTGACGCGATAGATTTTGGCACTTATGTGAATTAATCCAATGAGCTTACCGAGTAAGCCATATTTATAAAACCCTTTTTCAAACATGCGGATACGCTCAAAACCTTTAATACCGCCTTCCCAATAGTCTCGTGTAGCTTTATTTAAATGAGGTGCTAGCAGATCTCTATATAGCCTAGGATTATTGACTGATTTTGCTTCACCAAAAAACCTGTAAAAATTCTTATATTCGAGTCTTCTAATTCCCTCCATCTTTAGATGCACTAATGCGACATGAGTATGGTTAAGATCTACCGCAGTAATTTTTTTAGGGCTAGCAGTGAGGTAGGAGAGGGCGTTACAACCGCCAGAAGCAATTGTAATGAGATGATCTGTAGGTTTTAGTACAAGGGCTTTGAGATCAACTACGGGATCTTCCCAAATTTGAGGATAGACTAAGCGCTCAAACCAAAGAGCAAAAAGTCGATCATGTAGTGTGACCTTTTTCTTTCTTGCATATACAGCGTCCTTAAGGAGTTTTTTTGAGCGTGATAGGTTTGAATCTGGAAGTGCTGTAAGGTTGTCCATTGCTTTCATTAATTTGTGAACAAAAGTATATTAAAGTCACAAATCAAGTCAAAGTAGCGACACTTTTATTACAAATTTATTAAAGCTTATCAACGGTAATAAAACTGTCAACAAACTAACTTACCATCAGCTCGTTATAAATTTATTCTTAATTCTTCATGCTCCTCACCTCTAAACCAAAGGCAGTAACAGTGATTCTCAAAGAAGTGTTGAAAGCCGCTCGTGAGGAGCGGGGCTTAAGTCATGAAGAGCTTGCTGAAATAGCCTGTCTTAGAAAATGGCAAATTAAGGAGCTCGAAGAAGCAGAGACCTTTTTGACCTTCTACACAATGGCCATCAAGATACAGGCGGCTAAGAGAGTGGGAGCTTATCTCGGCCTTTCAGAGCATCAGTTTTTATCTTCAATCGAGGCAATGGGTTGAGTAATGTATTGGACTATTAAAGTTCGTCATTTTGATGAGAGCGAATCTCGCACCTCCAAGATCAGAATGTATGGCGAGAACTTGAGAGAAGTCATGTCTAAGGTGCTTGATATACATCGGAAGTCCTTACTTGTTTCTTACCAGGTAGATCATGGTCCGGAGATTGAGTTTGAAAATTTAAACTAGAGTTCATTTGTCGCGTAAATTAAAACTAAATTAAATTGATAACTTGGTTAATTAAGCAATCTGTCTCGCGTACCAGTTACACAATTTATCCCACAGAGCCGTTTTTACTCTGTAAGCTATTGAAATATATAGACTTTCTAGCAGCCGCGAATTTTAGGGCCGAGGTTGTACATTCGAATACTGCTTGGCAGACCAAATTTCATAGGCCCGTACCGCACACAATCAACACAAGTGAATAAAGCGCTCTTGGTGCTGCTTTAGTTCATTGCACAGTTTGTTCTTAGCTTGCTCGACTAAAGCTATAAGAAATTCGTATTATGGTGTTCCTTTAGGATTTATCTAAACTTCGTTTGGGGGCTAATCGTCATCTCTGACAGCTATCCGTCCATGAGTATCTAAATCAGACTCATCTACCTCTAAATAATCATCTTCAATCACTGTTGCACCCTCAAGGTGCTCAATGAATTCTCGAATGGCATAGTAAGGCGCAATATTTACATGGTCATCATTTTGATGATCCCAGGTCTTGTAACGAAAGACAGTTAGCTTCATTTAGTATTTTCCTTAAATAAGCTCATGATCCAAGGCGATGCTTGGAGCTGCGATTGGCGTAGGCTTTGCGAGCTTCAACCCAAGCTAAAGCCGCTTTAATGAACAGGCGTTTTAGTTTTGCCATGATTTATAGGCCCTTTGAAGTGCAATGGTGGTTGAAATAGTCACGAGTAAATTGCTCAACTTGCTCGTGGCTATTAGGATTGCGGCTATTGATGTATTGCTCTAAATCATTACCTTTGGTCTGGTGGCCAAAGGCTTGATTCAAGAGACTCAAAAATTGTGTCATTTAAGGCTCCTTTGGTAAAATACTAGGGTTACTACCTATATAGTATGTGCCTTATTGATGAATATTGCGTGACAGCAAAATATCTTTTTAGATTAAAAGCTCTTAAGTTCATGATTAAAAGAACTATTTGTCGTCATTTGGTCATAAAACTCCAAAAATGCCCCAAAATCGATCAAACACGCATTAATCTTGTATAGAAGTGGTCTAAATTAGAATCAAAACTCAATTTCAACAAGAAAAGGCTTCAAGATGAGCGCATTAAAAGAGGCTATTGAAAAACTAAGAGAGACTGGTTCTATTGGGCTGAAAGACTTTAAAAGTCTGAAGATGAAGGATGTTGAGCACTTCACCGAAGAAATCAAGCGGTGGTGTCTTTATGGCAATGGCAAGTTTGAGAAGCTGGGCAAGGAGCATCAAGAGCATTAAAGGGCTTGAAGGCGAAAACCTAGCATCGAACTAGGGTGCTGAGATTTGCAATCTCATGCATCACCCATACTGCCATTTCGCCACAAAAAAAGCCATCTCTTGGATGGCTTCGCAACAGAAGATCTGGTTTTATGTATTAAGGCAAAGGATGAGGGTAGTAGCAAATAATGCAACGCATGAAAGAATGAGATAGGCGCTTACTCCTGGTGAAGAAAGCAAAATATTTTTATTCATGGTTTGCTCCAAAGTCCTTTAGCCTGCTTGTAGGCTCATCAAAATCCAATAAGAAATTATTTTTACGTCTCCGTAGATGTCTGATGATAAGTCGATCTTTTAAGTGATTCTCTGGGTCTAATTTTCTACTGAAATTTTTGAGCTCATACGGCTCAGTATTGCTTTCGTTAAGTGGCATGGTCAATCTCCTTGGTGAATGATTGAAAGTGTTGCATTCCCAAGGATTCGGTCCTTGGAAGATTATTTAACAGCTGTCTTATGAACTTGCAATGGCACTTTTATGACAAAAAATTAGCTTTGATTTGTTGCAATGCCATAAGAGATACCAGCTAATGAGCCTAGTGGGTGAGTAATAATTCACAAGGCATACATTCCGAATGTTTAATGATTTATTTATCTAAGGAGAATGTCATATTGGTTTTGTAGAATATAACCATGCAATTAAAAGTAATCGACAGCTTTTTAGCTAAAACAGTTCTTGATGATGATGTGATTGGGCTTACTCCATTAAAGGTGGGGAGTTATCCAATTAGGGCAATTGAAGATGAGCAATATGAAGTTGCCAAATCTAAGGCCACTATTTGCTATCTCACAAGTCATGAACTAGAGCAAATCATCATGTCCAAAGCCGCTGTCATTATTAACGAGTAATCTCAATCCCCTTTACCTAGTAAGTATTAGACTGGGATCATTCATACGAGGAATTAATACATGTGTCGATGGATGGCCTACGCTGGAGAAAAGATTTATCTTGAAAATCTTCTTTTCTTGCAAAAGAATTCACTGATCTCCCAAAGCCTTAAAGCAACAAAATCTAGCTTTACTACTAATGGGGATGGTTTTGGTGTGGCCTGGTACGGAGGTAAAAAAACTCCAGGTCTATTTAAGGATGTTTTACCGGCTTGGAATGACGAGAACTTAAGACAGCTTAGCCAGCATGTCAAAAGTGGTCTTTTTTTAGCTCATGTAAGAGCTGCCACTGGCACTGGAATCTCACGAGCTAATTGCCATCCCTACACTTATGGTAAGTGGAGTTTTATGCATAATGGCCAAATTGGACATTGGCAATTTCTACGCCGAGATATTGAGTCCTTGATTTCAAAGAATTATTATCATTATCGGCTAGGCACTACAGATAGTGAGGCTTTTTTCTTGCTAGCGCTTTCTTGTGGATTAGAGAAAGACCCTATACGAGGTATTAAAAAGGCAATCGAGAAGGTTATCGCTCTTTTAGAGGCTAATGGGGCAACTGAACCGTTTAGATTTTCAGCAGCCCTAAGTGATGGTAAATCTATTTGGGCTTTTAGATATTCAAGTGATCAGCAGTCACCATCCCTTTTTTATGGCACACCTGATTTGCATAAAAAGCAAGCTCAGTCGAAGATAATTAACACGATTGCCTCTGAGCCATTTGACGATGATTCAGATCATTGGACTGCGGTGGGTGAGTCTAAAATTATTCTATGGAAAAACAAGGCGGTTTCAATTAGTCCGCTTTTCTAATGTGTCTAATAGAATAAACATGCAATTTCAATCAAAATTTCTTTGTTTGATTCTTGCACCCTTCCTGTTCATGAGTCTTCCAGTATTTGCTCAAAATACCCAATACGGAGTAAGACCGTTTTATTTGATTGATGCGATGAAGGAGGGGCCATTAAAAAGTAAGCTAAAAAGTTGCTCTGCTAACACCCCCCAACGCACTACATTTTCCATAGCACACCGTGGCGCACCATTAGAGTTTCCTGAGCATACCGTAGAGTCTAATAAAGCTGCTGCATTGATGGGGGCTGGTATTTTTGAATGTGATGTCACTTTTACAAAAGACAAACAATTGGTTTGTCGTCATGCCCAAAATGATTTACAGGCAACGACTAATATTTTATTGACTAATTTGCATGAGAAATGCACCAAGTCCTTTGCTCCAGCTAATGGTACAGACCCCGCCATAGCAGAGTGTCTTACAGCGGATATCACTCTTGAGGAATTTAAAACCCTACGCGGCAAAATGGATGGGTTTAATAAAAATGCCAAAGACATACAGTCATACATGGCAGGTACTCCACCTTGGAGAACTGAACTATATTCCGAGGCGGGCGGCTCTTTATTAACGCATCAAGAATCTATCGCTCTATTCAAGAGTTTTGGAGGTAAATTTACTCCTGAACTCAAAGAGGCGGTAGTGCCCATGCCCTATTTGGGTTTTACCCAAGAGCACTATGCACAAGCTCTCATTAATGACTACAAGAAGGCTGGCGTTTCTCCAAAAGATGTTTTTCCACAATCATTTAATTTGAATGATGTGATGTACTGGATCCAAAATGAACCGGAGTTTGGAAAGCAGGCAATTTATTTGGATGGTCGATATGAGGATAAAGGGTTTAATGCTGCTCAGCCTGAGCTTTTAAAGCCCACCATGCAAGAGCTTTATGCAAAGGGAGTACGTTATATTGCTCCCCCAATATGGGTGCTGCTGACTACTGGCATCAATGGGGCAATCATTCCATCAGCTTATGCCAGAGCAGCAAAGGATGCAAAATTAAATATCATTACATGGTCCCTGGAGAGAGGTGGCCCAATGAATAAAGGGGGAGGGTGGTATCACCAATCCATTAAATCAGCCATACACTCCGATGGGCAAATTTATGAGGTATTGGATGTTTTGGCTAAGCAAGTAGGCGTTAAAGGGGTCTTTTCGGACTGGCCTGCAACAGTTACTTACTACGCCAACTGTATGGGACTTTAGTTATTGCGTAAATGAACAACTCTTCATTAAGGCATTGCGTACTTTATTACATAGTCCCAATTTAAGCTTGTAAGTCATTGAAATTGTATTAAATGGGCTGTCATGAAAGTTTCATTTATTTGGTGCATATTGCACTCTCTTGGTTCAATTTTGGCTAAAAGCTAGATTAAGTAGCCATAAGATAGTTATGAACTTAATTGAAATATCAGAACTAACTGTGGCCAATACCCCTTAGGAAATCAAATATGCAACACAAACTAAATCAGCAGCACAAATCTGAGAAACACGACAAGTTAAATACAAAGCACAAACCAAGCTTTTATGTCACTGCTTGTGCCGTTTCGGTTTTTACTGCTGTTTTGAGTACTGCCGCCTTTGCTGCCTACGGTGTGATATCTACTGGTATCAAAATTCTGTCTCTATAGAGAAAAGACTGAAGTCAACTAAAGAATGGTGGGGATTAGATGATGGATCCTAATTCCTAGCTGATTTTCGCCCTGAGAATTCCTCAAACCCTCATCAGAAATGGTGGGGGTTTTGTCTTTAAAGTGATACCTTAATAGACACTTAAGCATTGCACAATGCTATTTTTACGCTGTAAGCCATTGAATTATAACGATCTTAAAACAGCAAGTAATTCTTCTAAGGCCTTGGCCGCACGTTCGAATCGTGTTGGGCAGGCTAAGATCTATTGTTAATCATCATCCCAGCTTTAGTATTGCGCTCTGCTGGCATCATTTTGGATCAGATGATGTCAATCGCCTAGCTCTCTTCGTTTATAGTACAAAAAGCATCCATACGCAGCTGTTAACCCTTACATAGCCAGATCCATATTAGAAACGGAAAGCAGATGGGTGATTACACCAAGATGTCGGCATATTACGACACGATTATGACTTCAGGTTATTACGACTATGAAGCAATTGTTGATGGATTACTGAATCATCATCCTTTTGAGAGTGTCTTAGAAATTGGTTGTGGTACTGGTCTAATTTTGGAGGAGATTGCCAAACGTGAACCTACTGCTAATATCCGTGGCATAGACTTAACTCAGTCGATGCTTGCAATTGCGCAAAAACGTTTAGCGCCGTTTCCAAATATTAAGTTAAGTCAGCAAAATATTACTGAGTTAAGTCTTGAGCAGCAATATCGTTTAGCGTTTTCATACGGTGGCGTTTGGTATTTTGTGATTGATGGCGATAATGAGCCGTTTCTAGTTAGTCATATCTATGATGAGCATGCAAATCATCTCGGGCTTGAAAGTTTGAGTAAATTTGTACAGCTCGGCGGAAAGTTGCTGCTAGGCATACAGGGACCACACCATGATTATGAAAAGCCTATCTCTAACGGGATGATTTATTCACAAAAGATTGAACCTCTAGAGCTAGGGTTTGCTAAGCACTATTACTTGGATGACAAAGATGATCGTGTCATGGCACAAACGATTCACTACCGTACCTATAATTTTAGTGATGCCAAGCAATTGCTTTCAAGTTACGGTTTTGAATATGAGGATCGATCAGAAAAGCACCAACATTTTCTTGAATTTAAGCGTGTTTAGCGATGCCCCTAAAGATTAATGATCCATTGATTGGTTTTATTGGTGTAGGTAATATGGGGAATCCCATGGCTGCCAATTTGTTAAAAGCAGGTTATAAGGTCAGTGTTTTTGATCGCGAATCTCATAAGGCGGCTAATTTAGTAAGTTTAGGCGCTACCATTGCCGAAAGTATTTTGCAACTTGGTCAGCAATCGCAAGTAGTGATTTGTTCATTACCTGGCCCAGCACAAGTCAAAGAGGTAATGTTTGGTGAAGGTGGGCTTATTAATGCAATCAAGCCAGGATCAATCATTATTGATACCTCAACTAGCTCGGTAGAGCTTGCACAAGAATTATCAAACCTACTAGAGCAAAAGAATGTAGGCTTTTTAGAGGCGCCAGTGACTAATGCTGTTGACTTTGCAGCACTTGGTAAGTTATCTATTTTTGTTGCCGGTAAGCAAGCGGATTTTGATAAATACAAACCCATTTTTGAAGTGCTTGGCGAAAAAATATTCTATGTTGGCAAGCCTGGTAATGGCGCTACGATTAAGTTGCTTACCAATCTACTATGGTTTACACATGCTGCTGTGATTGGTGAGGCCTTGATGTTAGGGGCTAAGGCTGATATTCCGCTTGAAATTGTTGCAAAAGCGATTCAATCAAGTGCCGGTAACAGTTGGGTAGCGCAACATGACATTCCATCTATTTTTGCAGGGCACTATGACCCAAGTTTTTCTTTAGCGCTATGTTGTAAGGATTTGGATTTAGTCAATCAAATTGCCCAGTCTCAGGGCTTTACCTTGACTATGGGTCAATTTGTTCAAGGCCTCTTCGAAGAGGCTCAAAAGACTTATGGTGCATCTGCTGCTGAGTTACATGTAGTTAAATTATTAGAAGATCGAGTTGGCACGTATTTGCGCCCTAGCTTGCAAAATCCACTCCCATAATAATTAGACAGATCATGACATTAAAAAATCAAGTCAAACTCATGCAAGAGGCACACTTGCATATGCCTCAAGGAGTTGCGGAAAACTATCGCTATTGGGGTGATGAGCAAACTGTATTTATATCCTCAGCCAAGGGTGCTCAACTGACGGACTGTGATGGAAAGCAATATATTGATTTTCGTTTGGGATATGGCCCGATTATTCTAGGCTATCGCGATGATCGAGTAGATCAAGCGGTCATTCGACAAATTACGGAAGGCGGAACGCTGTCTGGTTTTTCTACATCGCTAGATACTGAGGTGGTGAAGCAAATTAAAGCCCTATGCCCTCAAATTGATAAGTTACGGTTTGCTAATTCCGGCACCGAAGCCGTGATGGGCGCAGTCAGAACAGCGCGTGGTTTTACTGGTAGGGATCGAATTGCTATTGTAGAAGGCAGCTTTCATGGTCTAGTTGATGAAATGATGTGGAAGTCTGATATCGAAAATTGGAATTCCGGCGATCTTCACCCCCCTAAAATCATTCCATTTGGGGCAGGTATTCCTAACAATACCCGTGAGCTCGTTGACTTTGTTGAGCTCAATAATTTTGAGGCTCTTGAGCAACTTTTTATCTCACGTAAAGATTCTTTAGCCTGCGTTTTATTGGAGCCCATTATTGGTAACGCAGGCAGTATCGCCGCTTGCCATTGTTGGTTGCAAAGGTTGCGTGATCTCTGTACTAAAAATGGAACGATCCTGATTATTGATGAAGTTAAAACGGGGTTTCGGGTATCTCAGGGTGGCGCTCAATCTTTGTATGGGATTTATGCTGATTTGACAACGTATGCTAAGGCTATGGGTAATGGCTATCCTGTTGCTGCTTTCGGTGGAAGGGCTGAGGTGATGGATGTGGTTGGCTCTCATGCTGGTGGTGTTGTGCATGGTGGAACCTATACAGCCAATTTAGTCGGATTAAGTGCTGCGCATGCAACCTTAGATATTTTGGCAAATACCAATGCCCTTAAAACATTAGATGAGGCGGGGCAAAAGATTCAAGCACTATTAGGCCGCGTCTTTACCGCCGCGGGAATTGAGCATGCCTTTGCAGGTCCTCCCGCAATGTTAGGTATTCATTTTTCGAGCGAAGTGCCTGATAATTATCGTCAGTGGCGAAAAGTCAATAACACCTTATATAAAAAATTTGCCTGGAAATTAATTGAATTTGGAGTGATGCTCGAGCCAGATTCAAGAGAGCCTTGGTTTATTTGCGAGGCACATAGTCAAATAGACTTTGCTTGGTTAGAGGATGTGGCTACTAAAGCAATTAAATCAGCGCTCTTAAATAAATAATCAAATAAGCATTCACGGGTAATCCCTACGATAACGATGTCATCCCTCATGTTAGATTGTTGGGAGTTAAAAAACTTTTAATACAAGAAGTGAATGTGGAGAGACTATGAGCAACCAAAGACGTGAATTTCTTAAAGTATCTGCTTTAGCCGGCGGTGCCGCGCTAACTACCCCTTTTATTGCAAATCAGGCTGAAGCAGCTGGACCTGGTGCAGGCGCTGTGAGGGTCGCTAATCCTGATATGGCAAAGAACATGACCGTTCTAAATTACAAAGTGGACAATAAATATGTTCTAGGTGTCAAGACGGACAAAGGCATTTTAGATGTTGCTAAGGCAGCAAAGCAGTTCAAGGTTAAGGCGCCAATTAATACTGATGATTTGATTCAGAATGGTGATCAAGGTCTAGGTAAGCTGGTAGGTCTAGCATTGAGCAAGGGCAGCCCAAATTTGTTTTTAGACGAATCTAAAATTGAATATGCGCCTGCTGTTACTAATCCCGAGAAAATCATCTGCGTTGGATTGAACTATGCAAAGCATGCTAAAGAAACCAATAATCCCATCCCAACGTTGCCCATTCTGTTCAATAAATTCAACAACACACTGAATAGCCACAACGGCGTTGTAAAGGCATCACTAGTCAACGCAGAAAAGTTTGATTACGAAGCAGAGTTAGTTATTGTGATGGGTAGGCGTGCATACAACGTTAGCGAGGCCGATGCTTTGTCATATGTATTTGGCTACGCTACAGGACAAGACTTTACAGCGCGTGAATTACAGCAACGCAGTAGCCAGTGGATGATTGGCAAAACGAATGATGGTTTTGCGCCTATAGGCCCCTATATCTTGACATCAGATTTAGTTGGAAATCCAAATCAACTAAAAATTGAGCAATACGTTAATGGTGAGGTTCGTCAGTCATCTAATACTAACGATATGGTTTTTAATTGCGCACAGATTATTAGCTACGCCTCTAAGATCTTTACCCTAGAGCCAGGCGATATTATCTTTACTGGCACCCCAGAAGGGGTGATAACAGGGTATCCAAAAGATAAGCAGATTTGGCTCAAGCCCGGCGATAAGCTAGAGACTCGTATTGAGAAGCTAGGTAACCTCAAATTTACCGTGGCCTGATTAAGAATCTGAAGCCCTCATCAGAAATGGTGGGGGGTTTTAGTTTGGCGGTACCTTGACACTTTAGGTGCTGTACAGATTACTTTGCTAAAACAACTAGTTCTTTTAAATCAATGCTTTGCAGCTAATTTTTATTCAAAGCAATATTTCAATTAAATAAGGCTTGAATAAGTTCCAATCTTGAGGATATACTTTTTCCCAAGCAGGAGAGTGAGATCTTATCTCCACCGAAGGCGCAAACTCCCATGAACGCTCAGGTATCCATCAGGAAGGTACTGCTTATCCTAAATAGCCGTCTGGAGAGACACCATCTTTATGGTGCACCGAAGGAGCAAGCACTCAGCCACGCTGTAGTGTGAATCTCTCAGGTATCAGGGACAGGGGGAGCGGCAGCCATATTGATATGGCACTTTAGGAGACTTCGCATGCACACTCTTCCAAGCTAATTCAGTTTTTGCTAATGCAGATCAATTGTTCACATTTTCACTTACTGAATAGGGATACACACCATGAGCAACAAACTAGTCCAAGAAGCACCTTTTCATCCTGGATATGAGGATGCTTCCTATAAAAATGAAGTTTCACCAGCGATTGCCGAATTAGAGAGCTTTAGAAAAATGAACGCTCGCCACCTTGGCTTTTCAGAGCTAATAGTGGATTTCTGTAAGTCTTCAAAGTCATTTACTCCAGCCTGATAGTCAATTAATAGCCCCAGTTAGCAATAGCTGGGGTTTTTAGGATCTAGCTCACAGGCTCTAATCGTGCCTGGCAGGCCAAATACTCAAGCCCCAAAAAGTAAAAAAACGACCTGCGGGCAAGAAAGCTAAAAAACGCTTAAAGTATTTGTTATGAAAGAGATTGCCCACTACACCCCCATTGAATTTTCTGATCGAGTCGCTCTATCCTTTACCAAAGGCATGCGTTTTTTTGCCGACACTTTTTTTAAGAAGCGCTATGGGCACCGAGCTGTTGTTTTAGAAACCGTCGCAGGAGTTCCAGGAATGGTGGCCGGTATGTGGACCCATTTAACTAGTCTACGCAGTATGAAGGTTGGCTATGGACCAAAGATTCGTACGCTTTTAGCCGAGGCTGAGAATGAAAGAATGCATTTAATGACCTTTATCGAGATTGCAAAGCCCAATTTGTTTGAGCGCTATTTAGTCTTGATTACACAAGCCATTTTCTGGAATTTCTTTTTCATAATCTATGTGTTTTTCCCAAGAACAGCACATCGCATAGTTGGCTATTTTGAGGAAGAGGCCGTCTACTCCTATACCGAATATTTAAAAGAAATTGATGAGGGACGCATACCCAATGTTCCGGCGCCTAAGATCGCTATCGATTATTGGAAACTTGATGCCACTGC
>Ga0114977_10001320_pt1 | contig 16190 bp, 12 predicted proteins | sample S_130805_MF_Meta_FD_87026 | JGI IMG/M metagenome (GOLD analysis project Ga0114977, IMG submission 87026) | Freshwater microbial communities from Lake Simoncouche, Canada to study carbon cycling - S_130805_MF_MetaG | ecosystem: Environmental > Aquatic > Freshwater > Lake | place: Lake...
CCTATATCTTTGATTCATTTCTAAATCTCAACGATATCCAATTGATACCCGACATAAGTGTAGCGAACAGCTAAATTATATATAAAAAATATTTACTCTTGTTGTAAACTTGTTCCACATTTTGGACAGAATTTAAAATTATTATTTTCAGTTCCACAATTATAACAGAATTTAATTTCAACACTTGATAAAGTTGTAGTTTCAATTGGAGTTACTAGACCTTGTTTTCTTGTCATAAATATTCCATTTGTTGGAATTGATATTCTACCATCTCTTTTACCGGGAATAACTGCCTCTGGGTTTGGTATAATTTGATAGTCCCAATAATCTTTTATCCATCTAGTGAATATTCTTGTTTTTTGATTAATTTGTTCTCTATTTTCACCGTTTATAAAAATAATAACATTTTGTATGTTTCTAATATCGGCATAACACATACTCAACTCCATTAATGTACTCATAATAGTAAAAACTTCTCTAGCATTACCAGAATCTTTTGATAATTTTATAAAATCAATTGTCCAATAACCTGATCTAGGTGCAGTCTCATGTATTTTTACCATATAAGAAATACCAGAATCTGTGGTATATTTGTAAATACCATCCCATTCCATTCCTTTATCAATAACATAACTCATATCTCTATATATTATTTATTTATTGTTACTAATAATTTTGTTTTAAGTTAAAACTCCGTATATTTGTATAATCAATCTAAATAAAAGTGATAAAAAAAGATAACTTTATATTTGAAACATTTTTGAAACTAACTTCAAATACATATCCATATGGTTATGAAGAGGTATTAGCAGAAGAAATGATTAAATCTGGTCTTTTCCCTGAACAAATTCAAACTGATCAACACGGAAACTATTTCATAAAAATTGGTGAATCAAGAACTATATTTTCTTCTCACTTAGACACTGCTTGTAAAGACCACACTTCTGTATCTCATGTTTTCAGAGGTAATATGATTGAAACAGATGGCAAAACTATTTTAGGAGCTGACGATAAAGCAGGTGTGACTATTATGTTATGGATGATGTTACACAATATTCCTGGATTATATTATTTCTTTATAGGTGAGGAAGTTGGTTGTGTTGGGTCTGGATTAGCTTCTAAATATGGTGATTTCAAAGGTAAATATGATAGAATGATTTCATTTGACCGAAGAGGATTAGATTCTGTAATTACTTATCAATCTTCATCAAGATGTTGTTCTGATGATTTTGGTAAACAATTAGCAAAACAATTAAATAAATCTGGATTATCTTATAAAATAGATGATACTGGTATTTATACTGACTCTGCTGAGTTTGTTGATATTATTCCAGAGTGTACTAATTTATCAGTTGGTTATTATAAAGAACATACTACTGGTGAAAAACAAGATATTGAACATTTAAATAAATTAGCAAAAGCTTGTTTATTAGTTAATTGGGAAGGTTTAGTTACTAACAGAGATATGACTAAAACTGAATATAAATCTCATAACTATGGATATGGTTCTTATGGAAAAAAAACAACACCAACACATAGATGGTCTACTGATGATAATAATTGGGAAAGTCGTGACTTTGGAACTAAAAAATCAAGAAAAGATTACGGATATAATGATGATTGGTATGGTCAAACTGAATCCTTTAAGAAACAAGGCAGAAAATACTATGATAATGGTGATGAATTAATTGATATCACTGAGAATAAAAAATTTGTTAATAAAAACTCTAATAAAAGAGGAGACTCTTATGATTGGATTATGTCTAAATTTGTTGGTAAACTAACAGAAGATGATTTAGATGTTATAAAAGAACAATACTTGGATATGGATGATAACTCAGATAAATTATTTTATACTTACTTAGTTCAATATGTTAACGAGCAATATCAATAATATCCTTGGTCTTTATTACTTCATCTGGGGCATTCCTAATTTTAGAATTAGGAATGTTATGGGTAACTCTATAAGATTGTTTAGAAACTTTTTCAATGATTCTAACAGGAGTTATCATATCATTATACCAATATTCAATAAGTATAATGTCACCTTCATTGTAAAAAGATTTATATTCAAGCAGAAACTTCATAAAACTATATATTAAATGTTCAAACGGCTTATTTTTAATTCAGAAATGATTGACTTCTTATCATTGACTTCAAATAGAATATCTGATATTTTAATTCACGGTAGTAGTGATTTAATTTTAGAAGAAGGTAATTTTATCAAAAAAGAAGATGATGATTTCTTATCTTATTTACCAAAATCAAAATATGGTAAAGTAGATGAATTTGATCCATATGAAAAAGGTATAGGTAGAGTTAAAATAAAGATAGGTAGATTTATTAGAAAATTTATTTCTGAAAAATCTTTTATTACATTTTCAATTAATGACCAAACAATTGAATCTTTTGTTAATTCTTTTAAGTCATATTTCAACTCTACCACAGAGTCTATTAAAATAGTAGAAGGTGTTGAAATATTAAAATGGTATTTAGAAGAAAATTATTATACACCAAATGGTAATAGATTTGGATCTTTGTGGAATTCTTGTATGAGATATTATGACCGTAATAAGTATATGAGACTTTATACTAAGAATCATAATATTAAAATGGTTGTATTCTTAGTTGATAATAAAGTAAGATGTAGAGCTCTTATTTGGGATGATGTTGTTGACCTTGAGGGCAATACTTATAAAATAATGGATAGAATTTATTCTGTTTATGATCATGATGTTATCTTATTTAAGAAATGGGCTAATGAAAATGGATATATCCCAAAATGGACTCAAAGCGCTAAAACAGAAAAAATATTTGATATTGGGGGTGTTCCATCTACAATTGATTTTATTATTAAGTTAGAAAGTTATGATTTTGGATATTATCCTTATTTAGATACATTTAAGTATTTTAGTCAACGGAAAGGTACTTTATCTAATAGTAGAAAATGGAATTATGATTATATTTTAATACAAAGCAATGGTTCTGTTGAACCAGAACCTGACCCTGAATGGGATGAAAACTAATAAAAAAAACCACTCATTATGAGTGGTTTTTATTTTTATAAGTTATTTTGATATTTATATTTTTCATATCTATCTACTAAATCTATTAAGAATTTATTTCTTACAATATCTTCTACTTCAAATCTATGATTATAAACATCATTTAATTGTGATTTATAGTTTTGTTGACTTTTTGTATCATCAGCTTTGTAATTATACTCACCAGTTACAATTGAAATAAAGTCTAAAAATTTAGAATCTCTTTTTTTAATATCATATTGAGAAATATCACCCATCATAATTGCTTTAGAGTTTCTACCTAAACGAGTAGACCATAACATTAATTGATGCATGGTACAGTTTTGAGCCTCATCTAATAACATAATAGCATCATCATAAGTAGTTCCTCTCATATAAGCGATAGGTTCAACAACAATCTCACCAATTGATTTCATAAATTCAAAGGTTTGTTTGCCAATAATTTTCTGAAATGTTGAAAAGTAAGATTGCATATATGGATCTGTCTTTTCCTCTATTGTTCCAGGTAAGAAGCCTAGTGATTCCCCACTTTCCTGAATTGGTTTGGTTAAAATAATTCTTTCAATTTTCTTATCAGCTAATAATCCAAGAGCGGAATAACAAGCTACAAATGTTTTTGCTGTACCTGCTGGACCTTGGCAGATTGTTAATGTGTTATTTCTAACGCCTTTGTAAAGATCAAGTTGTTTAGTGGTTAATGATATAATATTTTTAACTTTCTCCCATTCAGTTTTAGTAATTCCTGTTTTACGTGGAGTTCTGTTTCGGTTGAAGTCTTCAACCATATTGATTATTTCCTTTTGGTTTTTTTGCTTTTCTTTACTCATTAGAAAGATTATTTTTTATTATATATTGGTGTTGACCAATTACCTTTTATATGTTGATAAGAAGTATAAAGTTTTAATATATAAGATAAAATTTGACTTTTTTATAAAGTGAAGAGTGAAGATGATTTAATATATGATTTGATTTTTTCGGATAAGGTTGATTATAATATAGATATATCTGATTATTCAAAAGATATCTATAAACATAATGAATTTGTTGATAGAATTAAATCTATTCTAAGAAAATCTAAAGTTAGAATTTTAAAAAGTGCAGTTTTATTAGATAGTAAAACCGTAGTATGGAAATTAAAAGTAAAGAAATAATATATGTGGACATTAGATACTGAATACAATAAGTGGTACAGACAAACAGACTCACTTACTAAAGAAAATTATGATGATTTAAAGCAAACATTAGATAGTGTAAGATTTTATAGTAAATGTTTAAGCGGGGCTACCTATTATCCAGTTAATGATTTGGATAATATCTATGATATATTGGGATCTTATGTTCCTAGAAATTGGTATGTATCTAGTCCTTATAGTATTACATCAATACCAACAATTAATCCAAGAGCAATTTCAGCCACAACTTCAACAGAATATTTTGACAAATATTCTAAAGAATATGGTTTAACATTGAAAAATCTATTTACTCCAAAAAGATTAATTGATGATTCACTTAATAACTTTATATATGTTGATGTTTGTAGCACAGAAGAAATTCAAAACATAGCTGATAAGAAAGTAGGATTGGTAATAGATGGAGTTACTTTAAAAGAAGGTCATAGAATTTTAATTAAGGACCAAAGAACAAATGTTACTTTATCTAATCTTATTGATGCTGATTCTTATTTTTATCCAACTAATTATTATGAAGCTCTTAATCAAGCTATTGGCTCAGTTGATACTGATTATTACTACTTTAATGAGTTTAATGGAATTTATATTTATAAAAATAGTAAGTTAGTTAAAGAAACCGATTTAGATGTTTATGCTGATTGTATAAGATATAGTATTTGTGTTAAATTAGGAACTACAAATAAAGATAAACAATTTCATTTAACGAGAATGAGAAATGGTTATTATCCAACAACTTCTGAAAATCTACCAATTGATTTTAAAGAAAAACATAATTGGATTATTAGAAATAGAGTTGATTATAATAATGTTTTAGATTTAAATTACTATGATATATTAAAACATTCTACTCAAACATATTATGATTACGTGTTAGGACTTACATATAGTATACCTGAAAGATTAATAGCTGTTGGTGAATTTGGTAGTATCATTAATTATCAGGACGGAATAGAGCATATTATAAATAATAAGTATAAAGTTAATATTAGAAGTATAGTTGAGGTTAGTAAATACTATTGGGTTTGTGGTGATGAAGGAACTATCTTAAAAGTTTCTAAAATAGATTTTAGTATTCAAAAGTCAAGTATTAATATTCTATCATCTCTAACATCTATTTCATTTTTTAATGATTTAAGAGGTGTTGTAGTTGGTAATTTTAATATTATTTATTATACTAATGATGGCGGTCAAAATTGGATACCAATTACTGTTGATGATTTTTCTGGATATAGTTATAACAAAGTTATTTATTATTCTATAGATAAGTTTTATGTAGTTGGTGATTCTGGTATATTTTTGGAATTTATATTAACTGGTGGTGATTGGACTATAAATAAAAAAAGAGTTGCTAAGTATATAGATGATGATGATGAATATATCTTAGTAGAAGATATTAATTCAATAGTTCCTTTTACAAGTAGTAATTGGGGATTATCCTATGCGGCTGGATCAGGAATAACATCAAGTATACCTTCTTATAAAGAAGGATTAATGTTAGTTACTAATAACAATAACTTTATTGTTTACAATCTTAATGGATTTGTTGATTATGATTTCCTTTACTTAGATTTTGAATCTTATAATTATGATAATTATGGTGATATTAACTCAGTTACTTGGAAATCAGATACTAGTGAGTTTTACTTTGCAGGTCAAGAAATATATTCATTTGATATTAACAATTTTCAAACAATTGGAAGTTCAGTGTCTAATATAATTTATGGTGCTACTGGAGCTACATTATCACAAGATGTTTATGCTAACTCAATTAAAGATTACAATCAATCTGTTTTATTAGTAGCTGGTAATAATTCTTTATTTGATTATGCTACTTATAGTTATTTAATAGATGAGGTTTTAGATTCTACTTTTAGTGTTAGATTAAAATCTAAATTGTTATTTTTAGATTATGATATTGCATCTAAATTAAATTTCTTTGATGACCAACAGAATTATAGATTACCAAATTCTGCAACTTCTTCAACATATTCAACACCTACTTATATTAATTTAAAACCTCTTAGTGGTGAGACTAACTGGTTAACTTATTGGTCTGATAGATTAAAAACATTTGAATATTATAGTAATTCTCCGTTAAGTGATTCATCTAAGGTAGAAATGTCTTTTACATTTAGTTATTCAGCTTCTACTACTATAAATTCATTTACATCCTCAGATGTTACAATAAGTTATAATGATGTATTTAATTTAGCTCCTCATATTGGTGATTCTTCCATATTTGGACCAGGTGTTACTAATAGTTCTCCACAATCAAGTAGATATAATGGATATGGGTTAACTGCAATATCTATACCATCCGCTACATATTCTTTATATCTTTATGATTATTTAATGGTTTATAGGGTTAACTCTGTAAATAATATTAATGTGGGTGATGTGGTTAGATTGGAATCTGATTTGGTTAGTGATAACTTTATTATTAATAGAATATTTGCAACGGGAAGTAATAAATATTGTTACGCTTATACTGATTTTAATGAAACTATATTAAATGATATTAAATCAAGTACTTATTCCATTACTGTTACAAATTTAAATCAGTATAATATTACAAGTGAGTTAGAAACTAGGTTTAATTTACATCCAATATCAACGGCTTATGAGTTATCTTACTCAACCGCTTCTGTTTCGGGAACATCTTCAATATTAGACAATATTAAAATTGATTCTAAGTTTAATTATCTAACATCATATTATAATTTAGCATCAGAAGTTGATTTTTCTGGAACTACATTTAGTATGTCTTATGAAGACACTTTCTTAAAATTTGGATATAAACCAACTTATGAGATACTTTCATATTTGGAAAATATTAATAGCACACTATTTAGTCCAGGTAAGGAGTTTTTAGCGATGCCTAATTACTATTTTATTCCTGGTGTTGATAATCAATATTATGCCGGATTTTCTGGATTAACAGCTGGTAATATTTACATAGATACCAATTCATATACAAATAAATTAGTATTTGGAGAGGATTTAAAATTAGAATGGGAAAGTTTACTAAAATACACATATGTTGATGTTAGTTTATCAGCTTGGTCTAATATATTAATATCTGCTGGGTCAACAACATTTACTACCGATAAATTATTGATTATTAATAAGTATCAAACTGATAGTTATCTAGGTGATGGTCAAAAGGCTTATATTATAGAGTTTCATAAAAAGTTAAACTATGACTTATACTATGATATTGAATTTGTTTCTATTATATCTAGAAGATTTTTATCACAAATTAGTAGTGACTTACAAGAAATTTCCAATATACAAAGACCGAAATCTTCTGTTAAGGAAATAGCAACAGGTTATACTTATTCTAATTATGAATCAGAATTAAACTTTAAGTTTCCTACAGATTCATATGCTAAGATTCTATTATCTGATTCAGATGTTATTGATAATTTAAGTGGTATTATTTACACTGATTATAAAAATGAGTTAGCACTTAATATAACAAAATTAGATAAGGAAATTGAAGTTAATATACAAACAACAACAAATTTTGCAACTGGTTCTAATAACTATCTTTATATCTCATGTTCTGATAAACATGGTCTAAAAGAAGGAGATGGTGTTATTTTAGAATTTACAGGTGCTACTGGTTCATCTCAGGAATTAAATCCACAATATTTCGGATTTAATACAGTTGGTACTTTTCCAGGTGATGAATATAACTTCTTTGTTTATAAACAATTTGGAACACCTACATTGATAGGATCAGATCCAGGTCTTGTTAAATATATTAGACAAGATCCTTTCTTTAATTATCAACCGGTTGATTTAATTGACTTAGGTGTAGATAGAAAAACTAAAATATCTATTAACTTACAACCTGAAAATGTTGATTTAGTTGGTAGTACACATAAATTAGTTGATGTTGATTATACAAAATATAAATTTAAACTACTTGATGGATTAACACTTGATATTATTACAACTTTATATCCTTGGTTGTTAGAGGCTGAAATATCTGATGCTATTATCGGCATGGATACTAGTATGAATCTTATTTGGTATACTGGTATATGGCATTGTGGTAGATGGTTTGGTAGTTCTAATGGTAAAGTTGCAACTTGGGTATCTGGTATATGGGTATCTGGTGATTGGTATGGTGGTATTTGGAAATCAAATACAATTGTTGATAAACTTATTACTATAGATGTTCAAAAAATATCTAATACTACAAGTTCTATATGGTATGATGGTAGATGGTATGATGGTACTTGGGAAAATGGTACTTGGCAAAATGGTAGATGGTATGGTGGTATTTGGAATTCAGGTAACTGGTTTAATGGTATCTGGAATGATGGTACTTGGTTAGATGGTAATTTTACTGGTGGTGTTTGGGTTTTAGGAAATTGGAAAAATGGTATATTTAATACCAATAATAAACCTGCTTATTGGTTAGATGGTACTTGGGATGGTGGTGACTTTGAAAATGGTATTTGGTATAATGGTGTTTGGGACCAAAAAAATAAAAAAAGATCTAGATTTGGCGTTAAATCATTTAATAGTAGAACTTCTACATGGCATGCTGGTAAATGGGTTACTGGTGAGTTTCATAGCAGATTAAATTTAAATGACCAAGGTTTACCTGATGTTTCATCTGTTCATAAATTATCTATTTGGAGAACTGGAATATGGTCAAATGGTGATTGGTATGGTGGAATTGCATATAATATAGATTTTAGGTCTGGTACTTGGCATGGTGGAATTTTAGAAGATATACAAATATGTGGCGTAGATACAACTGATAATACATTTCAGTTAAATGGTATATTTAAGTTTAATATTGGAGATACTATAAAAGTCATAGATAATCAATATGGTGGATCTTTCTCTGTTTATGGTAGTAATGATGAACCAACAACATATAAGGTCTTATATCAAACAGAAGACGATGCTGGTGAGTTTTCAACTATTTATATTGATAGGAATTTAGTAGGTACTTATTCAATAACTGAAAAAGATTTGAATTTAAGAGTTGTTAGTTATTATGAAGGTTCTAGTTGGAAATCTGGAATTTGGATGAATGGTATTTTCAATGATGGATTGTGGGATGGTGGTATTTGGTACAATGGAGTATTTAATGGTACTTGGGGATAAAATTAAATTAGAAATTAATATATAGTTTATGATTAAAAATTATTTTGAATATATTAAAGAATCTCAAGAAGATGGTAAGTATCAGGAACTAAAGGATAAAGTTGTTTCTTTAATTCAAGACACTATAGATGAAGAAAAACAATATGATTCTATTGAAGAGTTTGTTGATTCTTATATAAAAAAAGGTGATGTTGAAATAAGAGGCTTAATAAAACAAGATGATCTTTATCAATTTTATTTAGATTGGAGAAATGATATAGATGAGATACTTAATAATATCAATTTCTTTGATGAGGTCCCAAGTAAAATGAATTCTATTGGGCTTTATGACTATATTATAGCTGGTGTTAAAAAAGTTGTTAAGGAAGTTGTTAAAATGATTTAGAATATCATTTTAATATAACTCCAAGTATCAAAGTGTAAATGATAGTGATTTATAACTAAGTATAAATAAATCAATGATTTTAATAAAATAACTATAAAACCTAATACTTTATCAATAAATGTAAATTCTATTAGTCTTTTTATTAAGTTTATAATTAAAGTAATTATAAATAATAAAAGAAAAACATACCAACTATTTGTTAATAAACCTAAGATAGTCCAGGAAAACTCAAACAATAATACTGATGAAAATGAACTATACAAGACAGATTCTTCTTTACTTCTAAAATCTTTCTCTTTTGGTATTTTACCAGTTACTTTTTTAAATTTTGAATACCATTCTCTAATATTTGCTATTTGATTAAATTTAATTAATATAGTAAGTAATGATACTACTATAATTAATCCAAATGCGTAATATATGTGTCCTAACATCTTAAATGATTTTTTATTTTATATATAAATAAGAAGAATAGTTTTATATTTTTAATACAAACAGAAGTATGAAATAAATATATATAGATAATAAAATTAATTTAACTATAGATGGCATCAACTCCTTTGTATAAAAAACTTAAAGATAATGGCACAACTTTTTATTGTTTCCCAGGTGCTGCAGAAGATATATCAGCTGCGTATCAGAATCAAAATTATAAAATGTATTTTTCTAAATATGCTTTATTGAATTTTCCAAAACAAAATTTAAATAATGTCGGTGGCACTCAATCTACACCAGTTTATTGGGATTTTGATGTATTTAAAAAATCATCAAATGCTGCAATTTCAACTGATTACTCAGAACAATTAGTTGAGTCATTAAGAAATTATGTTGCTAATCAAGAAGTTGTTATAAAGGAAGCTAGATTAAATAATAGTCAATATTATTATGATAATAATCAACCATACACAACAACTGAGAAAATATTTTGGAAGTGGTGTAAAAAGTTAAATGTTATTCAGTTTGAACCAGCTGCTCCGGATGATGAATATTTTTCAACACTTTTAGAGTTTGAATCAAGAGATCCAAATGATGATACTTATTTTCCAGAATATCTTTGGAAAGAAAGAGAAATTATAGATTGGAATATTTATTCATTATATGATAGTTTAAATCAACCAGGTTATCTAGAGGTTGAGTTTTACACAACAGCAACAAATTTTAGAGTTGGTGATATTGTTAAATTTACTGGTATAACAGCTTTAACTAATACAGAAATTCCTGGTATAGAATCAGGTACTTTACAAACAACGGTTACTGAATTAATAGCGGCTGGTGCTACACAAGGTCAGAAAGTTATTTTTGATATACCAACAAACGGATTAGTTATTTCTACTTATCTTGAAATAGAAGGTGGTTCTGTTGGTTTAGTTTATAATAGATTGGTTCAATATATTGGTGAAGTAAATGGTATCAATAATGTTCAAGAGGCAAATAGATCATACACTGAAGTTTATGCTTTAGTTCCAGATCATACTGGTCTAACTCCCGATATTCTTTTTAGATTACATGATGATGCTAATTATAAGCCTAATTTGACATTTCCAATTATACCTAGTCAATATCAACCAGAAATTATTGGAGCTGAGTTATTTACATCTCCTATAGTAAATACACCACAGAATTATCCAGGTTCATATTTTGGTCAGTTTGATACTGAAGATTTCACTTATGAAGTTTCTAATGGTGATTCTATTAGAAGAAGTGGAGATTACTACGGTGTTAATGGTGATACTAATAATCCAGTTGTTGACGGATCGACAGTTGATGGAGCTACTTTGAATTTCAATACTTCTCACTATGTTAAGATGAATATTAATAGTGGTACTATTCAAACATTTGATCAGTTTAATGCTATGGAAGTTGATAATGCACCACCAACCGATTTTGAATTTAATGCTATCTTATGGTATTATACAATTGAGGATGCTTTTGGAAACATTTCAACTAATTTATATGGTGTATCTTTTTTAGATAATCCAATTAATAATCCTGTTAGTGAAGAAGTTGGTATTAAATTACCTATTTATAAGAAACTTGTTTCTAATGGTGTTCATGATGGTACATCTTATGCTTTTAGTTTAAATTTAAGTTTTAATATAATTAATGATAATCCACAAGATACTTATAATCCTACTTCAGTTAATACTTTATTTGGTATGGATTTATTTAATACAGCTATGACAAGATTAGCTTCTATTAATGATACATTCTTAACAATGGTTGCTGAAAATACTGATATTAAGACTGAAATAGATAATATTAGACAATTACTTTACACTCAAACTGATCTTGATACTATAAATGCTAAGATTAGAAATCTTGAAAGTTTATTATTATTATACAAATCCAATCAATTACAAACATCTGATACTATAAAAGTTGTTCAGTCACAAACTGCAGACTTTTCAACATTAACTTTAGAGAATATTGATACTGGTTATAAGACAATCACATCAATTAATACAACTAATTTATATACAGTTACTGGAATAATTCCTATTAATATATCTGTTCCTGAAAATAAAAATTTCTTTGTAAATATTATTAATAATGATGAAGTTAATTTAACTTTACCAAATGAAGATAGATTAGTTGTTGTTATAGACAGAGATTTAGACTATAGACAATCTTGTCAGTTTGTGATTGACTCAACATCAACATCAACACAAAATAAAAAATTAGATATTTATATTAAGTATGCTATTGATAATACTAATGTATTAGCGGCTGATGAAACAGTTGCTGTTGCTACTAGTGTCACTACAGTTGCAAATAATTTACCAGTAGAAACTCCTTTGATTACAAATATTGACCTACCAGTAGCATTTAATAGTGTTTCTCAACGGGCTAATTTTTCATATGTAAGTGATAAATTTAATTTTGATGTTGATTTAAGTAATCCTATTATATTAAATGCTGGTAGTATATTACAAGTTCCACTTAATTCAAATTATTTATTATTAAACAATACTTTAAAATCAGGTGATACACTTATGATGAATGACTTATTAGTTGGTACTACTTCTGTATTTAACTTTTCTGGTCAGTATGATATTTCTAGTATTGGCACTACAAGTTCTTATATCTATTTAGACATATCTACTAATAATGAATTGGTTGCTTATGGTGCAAGTGCTACTTTACCAAAATATATTCATGATCCTAATGGATTTATGACATCTGGTACTTATTCAACAGAGTTGTCTAATATTCCTTACTTTAGTTTAAATAAAGGATATAGATTTACAATTACTAGAATATCAGATTCAGATATTTCTTCAATAAGTGATAGATATTTAATTCAAACAGAGCTTCTTTTAAAATAAAGAATTTTAATTTTAATATATACATTAAAATTATTAATAACTTATGGCAGGATGTGGCGCATCATTATTCGGAAATAGTAGTCAGTTCATTAAAATAAATGGTGGTGACTTTGTATCTATACAAGGTTCTGATACTAGAGAAAGGCTTATAACATCTGATTTAAGAATGCCTTATAAACAAATTCTAAAAAGCAGAATAATCTTAAAAACAGGACAAACAAACTATTTACTTAATCACTTAGGTCTTGGTGATAATGCTACTTTTCTTTGTCTTAAAGCTACTTATGACTCAAAATCTGTAAATGAAGAAGACAACTATATTAATTGGAGTTATTATGATGACTTAACTAAAATAAATACATTTGCTCAAATGATGGTTTTAACTGGTAATTCATCAAATAGAATTGCACAACTTTATTTAACAAATCCAAGTATTAAATATCCTGTTTTTATTGATGTTATGGTTGCTGTTATTGATGATACTTATTCATTCTTTAATGATACTGTAAATCAAACAGGAACATCTTTTACTGGTTTAGAATATACTGATATTAAATCACATGTTATTGGCGAATCAATTGTAATTAATGATAAAAACTCTCCACCAAGACCTTTGATTTATATATTATTAAATACTATAAATTCAATAGAAAAAAGTGGAACTATATTAATAATTGATAATACTACATATGGTACAATATTTTTACAATTCTTAACAGAAAATGATGCTTTTCAAGCACATTCATTATTAAACTATATTCTTGAGAATCCAAGTGTTGATATTGATAATTTAAGCCCAGTAGTGGATTTAACTGATCCTGTTTTATATTTTAATTCAACTGCAGGTGCTACTGGTAGTTATATTGTTAATTACACAGGTGCTACTGGTGGTACTCCTTATAACACAGCGGCTGGTGGATTTACTTTCTCAACATCAATTTCACTTTCAACATATGGAACATATAGTGGAACTGTTATAGATAAAAATCAATTAATTTATTTATTAATTGATGAAATTTCTGATAATAGAGATGGAACGATGTCAATCATGCCTTCTAATTTAATTATTAGTGATACTAGTGGTACTGTTTCAACAATTTTGATTACAGGTACATATTCATTAACATTTGATTTCTCTGATATAGCACAAAACTATTTAGATGGAGTTATAGTAGATTTAAATATAACAGCTTAAAAAATAAATAATAGAAATGAGTTATAGTTACGATAGATTCTTAAGGCCGATAACATCTACAGATAGAAATATACAAATTTTAGATAATACTGGTATTATTAAATACACCATTAATCCATTTTCTATTGTTGACTCAATGGTTTCTAATAATCTATTAAAGATTAATTTAAAGGGAGCTAGAATTATAACTATAAATTTCTCAACATCAAATGAGGCTAAATTAGCTTTACCTAGATTGCAAGCTCAAATTGATACATTAACACAAAAGACACCACTTGTAATTGATAAGGAAATTAAAAATTACATAGATAGTTTAGTTGGAGGCACTGGAACAAGTGGAACATCAGGATCATCTGGTATTTCTGGAGTAGGTGCTACCGGATCTAGTGGAACAAGCGGATCATCAGGTGCTGCCGGATCTAGTGGGTCTTCAGGATCATCTGGTATATCCGGTGGATCTTATAATTATAGCAATGGTATAAATTTAAGTGGAGTAACTGTTAGTTTAGGTGGCACACTTAGTCAAACAGTAGTATTGAGTGGTAATTCAAATGATTTTCTTTTTACTGGATTTGATAATTTTGATGTTGTTTCTGACTTTATTACTATAAATGCTGGAGGTCAAATATCTTTAAGTGGTGATTCTGGTTTGGTTTCTATTGGAAATACACAAGGTTTGGTTTATCAATCTGATTATAAATTAGGATTTGTAACACATTCATTAGTTGATAAAGGATATGTTGATTTTACAGTTGAAGGAGCTTCTAAATATAGAGGAACTTCTAGTACTCAAATTGTTGTACCTGAACCTGGATATTTTGTAACATTTAATACACAAAATAATTTAGCTTATACACCGGGTGAAACTGTTATAATGTATGATACTTATCCAAACTTATATATGGTTGATGATTATGTAGAGGATAGTGTTAGTGGTAATATAATAGGTACCGTTGATTCATATGATACACTTACTGGTAGTATGTCAGTTGTTGTTGATTATTCAGAATCTATTGGTAACACATATAGTTATTGGTATATAAATTTAAGTGGTAAAACTGGTGTTGCATCAACAACTGATTTATCATTGAGTGGTACTTTAACTGTTTCTGGAACATCTTCATTAACAGGTCATACAATTTTACAATATGTTTCTGAAGTTATAAATCCTATTGGTGCCACAAATTCAACAATTGTCTATGATTTTACTGGTGGGAATATCTGGTATCATGGAACAGCTTCTACTGATTATACTGCAAACTTTATAAATCTTTCTACTGAAAATAATAGAGCGATTACCACAACTATTATTTTACCACAAGGACCCACTGCTTATGTACCAACAATTGTTCAAATTGATGGTGTTACACAGAGTGTTAAATGGAGTGGTGGTGCATCTGCTTCGGGTAGTCCTGATAAAGTTGATATTATAGGATTTACATTCATAAGAACGGGATCATCTTGGTCACAAGTATTGGGAAATATAAATCCATTTAGCTAATATGTTAAGTAGACTTTCAAGTTTTTCAGGACCTTTATCTAGTGTCTTTTCATCTTCTGGAGAACCCCCAATTAGTCTTATACTTAGTTTAGATTCATTAGATTATGATTTTTATGGAAAATTATTTACTTTTGACTCAGTTGATAGTTCCGGAGTAACCTTTAGTTCTAATTCAGTAACTTCACTTAATGGTGGTGGTTGGAATGATAAAGGAATTTCTGTTGAAAAAATACCTCTTGGTAGCCCATTTAAGTTAAAATTTAAAAGAGGTGAATCTCTAGGTGATATTATGTGTGGTGTATCTCAAACTCCACCTATAGATAATCAGGCCACCTATACAAGATCAAGTTTTGGTTTTTATTTAGGTGCTGGAACTGGTGGTGCAAGTAGGATATCGTTAACTGAAAATGGTACTTTTA
>Ga0114977_10001322_pt1 | contig 16173 bp, 11 predicted proteins | sample S_130805_MF_Meta_FD_87026 | JGI IMG/M metagenome (GOLD analysis project Ga0114977, IMG submission 87026) | Freshwater microbial communities from Lake Simoncouche, Canada to study carbon cycling - S_130805_MF_MetaG | ecosystem: Environmental > Aquatic > Freshwater > Lake | place: Lake...
GCAAGCGACGAGCTCACCACCACAAGAAGCCCAAGCAACTGCAAGTTTGCAGCAAGTGCAGCACGGTGGTTCCAACCCACTGCGTTTGCCCCAAGTGTGGTTTCTACATGGGCCGCGTTGTAGTTCAGATGGGCGAAGTCCAAGAGTAGTCCACGAATATTCCAACGTCAGGAACTGACGTCGGTCGCTTAGATAGGTTTGCCTGCTACGCGGTAATTCTGGTAATGCTAAATCGTTAGTTGTGCCGGATAATTTGGTGTTCTGGATCGTTTGCTGTCCCGCCTTGGTGTTAAATCGGCGGGATGTTGCTGCGTTTCACAGGACCGGCGAAGCAAGTGCAGGAGAAGTTCTTGCACACGTACGGCGGGTTCGCGAACTGCGTATTCGCATTTGTGAGAGATCGTGGCTGAAGGATCGCCTTTGGTTTCTGCAAAGGCAACTTTGGAGTTGCGAGATTACGATATGAGTTGTTGGTGAGGAAACGGCGGGATCGGCGGAATCGTACGTGATCCGGAAGCTTACGTGACACAGAATAAGTGGCACAGAATAAGCGATACGGAATCAGTGACACAGAATAATTGACACGGAAGGGGTGGTCAGCGTGGCAAAGACAGCCTTGCTTTTCCCTGGGCAGGGAGCCCAAACGCTCGGGATGGGATCGAGTTTGATAGCTCGCAGTGAATCTGCACGCGGGCTTTTTACAAGAGCCTCTGAGATCTTGGGTTTCGACCTAGCAGATCTATGTGCAAATGGGCCGGAAGCTGATTTGCATTTGACTCGCAACAGTCAGCCAGCTTTGTTTGTCCATTCTGCGGCAGCATTGACGGACTTTCGCCAGCAGCGACCGGAGGTTGCCGATCAAGTCATCGCGGTGGCGGGTCTGAGTTTAGGGGAGTACAGCGCATTGTTTGCTGCGGGCTCGATCGATTTCGATTCGGGAGTTCGTTTAGTTGCTGCTCGCGGTGCTGCGATGCAAGAGGCCGCCAGTAAGGTCGGCAGCGGTATGGCGAGTGTTATTGGAGTAGAGCGAGATCAGGTAGAAGCCTTCTGCAACGAAGCAAGGCAACCAGGAGAGATTCTTCAAGTCGCCAATTTGCTATGTCCGGGAAACATTGCGATTTCCGGCCATTCTGCATCGCTTAGTCGTTGCGAGTCGCTTGTCAGCGAAGCTGGCTTTAAGTTCATCAAGCTTTCGGTAGCGGGGGCATTTCACACCGATATCATGCGGCCTGCTGGCGATGCCTTGCGTGCTGCTTTGCTCGCCACTGAGATTCGAGATTCCAAAGTGCCGTTGGTGGCAAACGTCGATTCGCAGCCGCATCAATCGGCTTCAGAGTTCCGAGAGTTGCTTCCTGAGCAACTCGTCTCCCCCGTCTTGTGGGAAGCTTCATTGCGGAAATTGATCGAGCTTGGGGTCGAGCAGTTTTATGAGATCGGGACAGGCAGAGTACTGACTGGAACGCTGAAGCGCACCGATCGCAAGGTCCCTTGCGAAGCATTTGGCGACTAGGCTACATTAAGCTACTGGACGGGTCGTTGAGATCGGTTTTGTGTTGGGTGGCTTTTAGTAAGTACCTAACTGCGAAAGTTTTGTAATTCAAGCATCAAAGGGTTAGAGGCAACGATGGCAAACGCATTAGGACTTTCAGCAAACCTACAAGGTCAAGTTGCACTCGTCACGGGGGCTTCCCAGGGGCTTGGGCAAGCCGTCGCATTGCGACTTGGTGAGAACGGGGCAAAGGTACTTTGTGTCGCGCGGAATGCTTCGAAGCTCGAAGAGACCGTTGCTGCGATCAAAGCTGCTGGCGGTGATGCGGTAGCGATTTCTTGCGATGTGACCGATCGGGAATCGGTAGCCAAGTTGTTTGAAACGGTCGAGAACGAATACAAGCGACTAGATATCCTCGTCAACAATGCCGGGATCACTCGCGATACGTTGTTGCCGCGAATGACCGATGCGCAATGGGATGAGATCATAGCTGCGAATCTAACCAGTTGCTTTTTGTGTTGCCGAGCCGCTTCGCTGATCATGATGGGGCAGCGATATGGCCGGATCATCAATATGTCGAGTGTTTCGGGTTTGATCGGGAATCCAGGTCAGACGAATTACTCGGCGACCAAGGCGGGGATGATTGGCTTTACCAGGTCGATGTCTCGTGAGTTGGCCAAGCGTAAGATCACCGTCAATGCCGTAGCGCCGGGGTTCATTGAGAGCGAAATGACCAAGGCTTTAGGGGATGCTGTGGTTGATGAGGTCAAGAAGCGGGTGCCTGCAAACCGTCTTGGGCAACCCGATGACGTAGCCGCTTGCGTGTTGTTTCTTGCAAGTCCGGCAGCTAGTTACGTCACTGGTCAGGTTCTCACCGTCGATGGTGGAATGACAGGCTGATTGAGCCTGTAGACCTTAGCCTCTAGCTCGACTAGAATAGTGGTTCGCTCGACTCGGAATGACTTCCGAGTGTAAGGATGGGTGGCAGAGCGGTTTAATGCACCGGTCTTGAAAACCGGAGTAGGGTTTCCCTACCGGGGGTTCGAATCCCTCCCCATCCGCTTTTTCTTTTTGCGCAACCGATGTTTGAGTCGGTTTGTATTCCTCGGTAGCGGTATTTATTTGTCACCGGGCTGCTCGCGCAGCTCCGCTTGCGTTACTGGGCCGTTTGAGGCCGAAATCGAGGCGGTGCGGCGCAAGCCGCCCCGGTGTTTAGCGTACACGGTTCCATTCCATCTTAGCGTCGAACAATTAGCCCCCATGACGTTGTGGTATTTGGGTTACGTGCAGATTGGGGCTATACGACGATATTAGGCTTAGGCCTTCGCGACCATCCAGCCTTCAATCGGCTTGGTGGTAGCACAAGTCGGCCCTCCATCTTTGCCGGTTCCGGGAATTGTGGCTTGTAGCAATCGCTTTGGTTTCTCCAGAACCGCGTCGATCAACTCCCAAGTGATCCCGTCCAATGGGATTTTGATGCGGCGTTGCCAGCAGCTATCGAATTGCTTTGCCGACTTTCCGATATCGATATAGATGAATCGTCCGCTTGGTGGGCCTTGTGAGATTGGTCCACCAAAGTTTGGCGGACCATCATCACGATTGCCTTTGACTTTGATCGTGCAATCGAGAACCAAGTTACCTACTTTTGATCGTTGGATCGCAGTTGTTTTGTAATCGTTGCCTTTGCCTTCCTGGATACCAAAGTCCACGCCTGGTGGTGGGGCAACGAGGATGATCCTTAGCGGTAAAGCGATTTCCGTTTTGATTTCTTTTGGCATACTAACTCTTTACCTTTCCATAAAACACCGCAAGCCAAACTGTTGGCTCATCGGGTGTGGTCCATTCAACCCGATGCTTCTGATGCGCGGGGATGTTGATGAAATCGCCCGGTTTAAGCTCTTTGATTTCACCTTCAATCGACAATCGAGCGGCTCCTTGCAGTACAACAACCCATTCATGTTCGTCTTGGTCGTACCAAAAGTCTTCTGGCGATGAATGACCGTGCGAGATGATGCGTTCGATGCGCACGTTGGTTGCGTCGAGCAATGTGGTAAAAAGCTCGTCGGGAAGGTTCGATGGAAGATCGGAGAAGAGGTTGGTGATCATGGTTTGCTGCGATCCTTTTTGAAGAGGGCTGCGCATTTCTCGTAAGGGGCTTTGGTTAGTTTCCCGCCACGCAGACCGTAGTACCCAACGTGTTCGGGCTAGTCATGGCTATTTAGCTCTTGCGATTGAATCTCCCACCAAGACCATCGTTCAACACTGGATTTGCGAATCAGGTTGATAGCTTCTTTCAGGCTATCACATGTGTAGAAAACCATCTCGTCAGCACGGCAATCGTCCGGCGCTCCCATGATTTCGTGATGTAGGACAATGAAGATTCGCATGTTTTAGAGGGGGAGCGTTGTCTTATTGCCGATTTCCAGTCCAGATCGAAGATTGGTTTCGACCATTGAGCGCTACCCCTTCACCTTCTCCGCAATCGCAGTGAACTGCTCCAGTGCAGTCTGAAGGTCGTCTGCAATCTCTTGTGCCAGGATATCAGGAGCGGGTAAATCATCGGAGTCTTCAAGGCTTTGGTCTCGTAGCCAGAAGATGTCGAGGTTTACTTTATCCCGCTTAATCAGCTCGTCGTAATCGTAGGATCGCCAACGCCCTTCTGGATTTTCTTCGCTCCAAGTTGCTTTGCGTAAATTACGTTTACCCGGGCGATAAAGCGATACGAACTCATCCAAGTCGGACCGCTGAAGTGGATTGGTTTTTTGCGTAAAGTGCATGTTGGTTCGCAAGTCATAAACCCACAATGTCTTGGTCCAGGGGTTCTCTTGAGCAGGCTTCGCATCGAGAAACAGCACGTTGGCTTTCACGCCTCCAGCATAGAATATCCCGGTGGGCAATCGAAGCAGCGTGTGAACATCGCATTGTTTCATGAGATTGCGGCGAACGGTTTCACCAGCCCCACCCTCGAATAGCACGTTGTCTGGCACGACAATCGCGCAGCGACCATTCACCTTGAGTAGCGTCTTAATGTGCTGGACGAAGTTCAGTTGCTTGTTCTTTGTCGTTGTCCAAAAATCCTGGCGTTCGTAAGCATTGTCATCTTTTTCCAGATCTCCCGCATCGTTGACTATCGAGATACTGCTCTTTTTCCCGAACGGCGGATTGGCCATTACCACGCTGAACCGTTCTCCTGGATCGCTTGCCAGACTATCGACACCGGACTTGATCGGACATGGATCAGCGTCAATCCCATGCAAGTAAAGATTCATGATGCAAAGGCGCGCGGTATTAGGGACCAGTTCCCAGCCTTTGACAAACTTGGTTCGCAAGTGCTTCTTTTGATCTTTGTCTAAGGTCTTGCCTTGATGCATCGCAACGTAATCGTATGCTGCCAAGAGAAAGCCCCCTGTACCTGCGGCGGGATCGCATACGGTGTCATCTACGGTCGGTTGGACACAATCGACGATCGCTTTGATAAGTTCGCGAGGGGTGAAATACTGACCAGCACCCTTTGGGCTTTCGGCAGCGCTCTTTGAGAGCAAGCCTTCGTAGATGTCCCCTTTGACATCCGCATCCATCGACGACCATTTTTCGACGTCGATCAAATCAACGATCAGTCGCCTGAGTGTTGCTGGATTTTGGATTTCAGGACGAGCCTTTTTGAAGATTTCCCCGAGCATTCCAGGCTGCTTGCCGAGTTCTTCGAGAATGTGTCGATAGTGAGCTTCAAGCTCATCCCCTTCACGCTTGAGTAGGCTTTCCCAGTTGTATTTGGCGGGAATGATCGAGGGCTTGTTATAAGGTGGCTTTGTTTGTTCATGGGCCATCTTGAGGAACAGCAGAAAGGTGATCTGTTCCGTGTAAGCCATGTACGAGAGGCCATCGTCACGCAATACGTGAGCGAAGTTCCAGGCTTTGTTTACGATTTGTTGGGAGTCGTTGTTGCTCATGTTAGCCAACCTGTTTCGATCAAGCGTTTCCATGCCACTTCAATATGATGCCTGGGGAATGAATCGCGTTTTCGATCATTCCATGAGTGAACGAGTTCGGTTGCCTCTTCAGGGGTCCTGGCAGGAGAAGGCTCATACTTGGCAACCCAGTGCACGCTTCCCAATAACTCCAGTCCATAGGCAGTCTCGAATCCCTCCATCAGTTCTTCAACCCGGTTGAATCGAGCTAGGGTGGTTGCTCTCGATTGGTCATGTAAGTAGCGTTCAGCTTTTTCAAAGGCTCCCGGCATAGGCTCCAGTGGTTTTCCTGGCTCTTCTGACGCGTCACCGAATCCGGTCAAGAAATGCCCTTCAATAGCGTTCAGAACGTGTCGTAAGTTCGTAGCGTAGGGGCCGTATTTTCCTTTGACGAATTGTAGTCGAAGCGATTCCCCCGCCTCCTGCATGAAATACATCAGTTTATGCAGTTCCAGCAGTGTTACCGCATCGTCCATTAATGGAACCATGTACCGTTTCATCAATCCCAGCAGAGCGGCCCGACCTGGGGTCAATTTTGGTTCGACCGTAGCGGGTTTCATTTCCTTGGCGTCAGGTGTTCCGGTTGGCTCAAACACGACCACTCGCACATTCGTTAGGTTGCCCAACGACTCCACGATTTTCTTGCGAACATCTCGCCAGTGAAGCCCACCGAGTCCGCACCCCAACGGTGGCACTGCGATTGAAGTGATCCCGTATTTTTCAATCTCTGAACGGAGCGACTCAAGTCCTGTCTCGATGTACTCGATCTTCGAATCGCCTTTCCAATGCTTCTTCGTCGGGAAATTGATGATGTAGGTCGGTCCCGTCATCCCAGGGAGAAGTGATAGGCGAATCGTTTGAACTTGTCCGACGACCAGCGTACCGTCTTGGCATGCCGATTCGTAGATGGGCATGATTTCCGGAAATTGCCTACTGAATTGCAGGGCAATTCCTTTCCCCATCACACCCACGGTGTTGACCGTATTCACCAACGCTTGAGCGTTGGATTCAAACAGATTTCCACTCGTGAATTCGATCATGTTATGTTTTATCTCCAAGTGGAGTTAGAAGTACCAGTCCTGCTTTACCGTCACTTCGGGCTGATGGTTCTGCAAGTTGAGTAATCTTTGAACGTCAATTGCAACACTCTGATTGTAGACACCAATTGAATTAACTGCGGCCCACGGAAACTTCTGATGAATCAGAAACTCCGCTTGTTTTCGATCTTTGACCGTTGGATCGCTCCAGTAGGGGGCTTCCACTGCATGCCAATCGACCAAATTGTCCAATTGTGCAAGATCATTCGAGAACCGAGTGTATCGTGCACCTGCATTTCCGTCGGTAAAAGCCCAGGGGAGTCCCCCCGCGTGTTCGAGGGCAATGTCGATCCGTGACACCAAGTGGACGATCCGCTCTTGGCCTCCCTGATAATTCAATTCTGACGCCCGTCGATGAATTACATAAAGCATAGGGGACCGTGGACAGAAATAGAACGGCACATAATGTCCCACAAAAGTCCCCGGATGGCATGAGACGGGCAGTTCTTCCAGTCGTCGCTTTTTGATCGTGTCGAAGCCGATTACTGTTCGAGCGTGGGAAGTCATTCGGACGTTGTAATCAGACCAAATGTATCCGTCGGCCAGTATGGCTGGAAGATTGTCGATATGGGTGATATGGAAGATCAACCGTTCTTCCACGGGTCTCGTCATGACTTTTTCCCCCGTGGTTTGGAACGATGGGGGGTGTCTGAACTTGGTCGCTTTCCATTGCCTTCGTGAATCGCCTGTTTCGCCCGAATCTGCTCCAGCAGCACGCTCGCAGGCTCATCGTTTGGGTCTTGCGGAACGAGTTTGCCCTCGAAGGCTTGCTTGAGGATGCTTTGGCGAAGGCGAGATGCACGCAAAAGATCATGGTCAATAGCATTTGCTGTGGCCTCGATCTGAGACAGCGTCTCGGCGACTTCAGCAGCAATAAGTTGTTGTTCCATGTGCGGAGGGAGTGGCATTACAAACTCTTCAATTCCTGATCCGCTTATGTGCGGTAACTGAGTACCCGTTTGATCGCCGAGCAAATGCGAGATGAACGCATGAGTCTGCATTGCGCCATACAAAAAACCGGTCATGGTATCGTCCAACATTCGCAGTCTTGCCATACGCTGGACGAGTAAGCAAGGAATATCATTTGCCTTCACCCTTGCTAACTTGAGTCCTGTCGAAACCATCGGTCTATCCATAGCAAGAATGATCTGTCCCTCTTCAACTAGCAGATGCTCCAATCCTGCGAGCTTGTCCTCAGGCCAGAATCGCACGTCGTTCCATCGTAGCGATCCTGGCTCCATGTTTTCTCCCCTCAACAATCTGATACCTTCCTTTGTGTACTCTGCACTTTTGAAGGCGAATCCAACATCGACGAAAGCAAGTTGCTCCACACTCGCCCAGCACCAACCTTCGGGCAATTCTGGCAAGTCTGTTGTATCAGGCGGCAACGGTTCGACGTATTTCTCTCGCCAGTTCTTGGGCGGTTCCTTGCCAGCGGCGGCGAACTTGGTGAGCTGATCGGCTTCCCATTTCTGGCGGCGTTCTTGGAGGATGCGAGCGAGTAAAGTCGATGCGGATTCTTTCGCAGGATGCTTGGCCCGCCACTCTTCTGTAAGCTTGCCTTCGACGGCAGCTTTCAGGACGGCAGCACGGTATCGCTTCAGATTCGCCTTAGCACGCTTCAATGCCGCTACACCAGCGTCCAGGTCGGAAAACAGTTCTTCAATTTTGGCTACGATGCGACGCTGTTCGTTTAGGGGGGCAATGCGCATCGGATAGGCGTGAAGCGAAGCGGTATCGATGCTTGCAACGGTAGTTCCGTGCTTTGAACATTTGCGAAGAATGTCTTGCTCGAATGCCTGAAGAAAATATGCAACAAAGTCGGATTCGATTCCGGCGATTGGCAAGAGTCCCTTGAGGTCTTGGTTCATCGTGCCAACAACCTGACTGACCGCCACGGGCAAAGTGCGGCTGAGTATTCCTGATCGAATTACAACTAGAACGGTGCCAGCAGGAAACGGCTTTACATTCGTCTCCTCAATAGCCAACTGAGTAAGATGGTCTTCGCTGTCCGTGATACGAAAAGTTTTCATATCCTTTGGTGAAATCCAAGGTAGAGTTCCGTTAGCCCAATATAAATCGTTAAACTTGCTTGGCGTACCTCCACCATGCCACGTTCCGCAATTGCCGAGAGGTATTTGAATCCATTGCGGTGGTAGGAGAGATGGTTCAATCATGCTGCCAACCTCACATTTAATTCATCCAGGATCGCAGTAAGTTCGTCGCCAAAGAGTTCATAGGCCCGGCCTAACCCGCCAATCGTGTTGAATGGCACTTCCTCGAGATCGTCCTGCTCAATGTTTAAACTTGCAGCGATGTGGTCCTTGATGGCATCTAACCACTTTTTCTGATCGGCTGTAAATGCCACACCCGCACGCTGCTTCTCCGCCATCCACTGCTCATACCGCTCTTCAACGGTCATGTCGATCGGAGCCAATGGTGTGCTTGGATCAATGGCATGACGAACCATGGCGATCACATCCACAAGCTTCTTGCCACCTTTGCCTTTCACCTTATCCGGTTCCACCAATTCAAACGCTTGCCAAATGCGGGTAAGCGATTCTGGCCGGTTCGAGTCCACATAAAACGGTGGCTGATTAAGCTTCGCTGCCAGCTCTTTGACATGATGGAACTTCAGCCCAGATCGATAGGGAACACTATACATGACCTGGAGAGCTTCGATCTCGTCTTTGTTGTCCTCGATAAACTTTTTAAAGCTCGTCAGCATCGACTTGGCTTTTTCCAGCGCCTCGGCATCAAAACCTGCACGTAGTAGTTGATCGGGGGTCTGCTCGTCAATGACTTGTTCTAACGACCGCTTCGCTGCCAAGATTGCATCCCGCAGTTTCGGATCGTGGAACGGTTTTAATGCTGTAGCCATCTGCTCACGTTCGACCTCTACGACCTGCTCCTCGGTCGGCTCTGGTGCTTCGCCATTACTGCCTTCAGTGACATTGAACTTTTGTACCGCTAGCTCGGTATTCACATCCGGGTCGATGCTCTTGAGTAACCCGGCACTTAGTTCAGCGAGCGACTTACCGCCTGATGCTTTCTGAATCGTCGCTTGTTGGATCGGAGCGACTTCCTGATCGAGTCTGGAGAGTCTTGATGCCAAAGTAGAGACCACGTCATCGCTGGCTGCTCCAGCCGCAACGAGATTGAGAATCTTGTCGAGCGGCACAGATGGCTTGCGATCCATCGGCTTGGTTGCCGATTTTTCATCCTCGCAAACACCGACCGCATCGACTATGACGAAATGTGTTTTGTGGCGAGCATCGGGTGTTACACTTTGCAGAACATCGGGATCGATTACCCGGCAACCTCGCCCCTTCATCTGCTCGAAGTAACCGAGTGAACGTATATTCCGCATGAAGATCAAGCACTCAAGCGGTTTCACGTCGGTTCCGGTTGCGATCATATCGACCGTGACAGCGATTCGAGGGAAATAGGAGTTTCGAAACTCGGACAAAAGTTCGTCTGGTTTCTTACCTGTGCTCTTCGATGTGATCTTTTGGCAGAAATCGTTTCCCTTGCCAAACTCTTCTCGAATGATCCGAACTACGTCTTCGGCGTGCAAATCGGTTTTGGCGAATACTAGCGTCTTGGGAACCTCTGTGCGTCCTGGAAAAATTTCAGGTAGCTTGTCCTTGAAAGTCCGCATAACCAATCGAATCTGATTCTCCGATACGACGTCTCGATCAAGCTGATTCGCGGTGTAGGTCAGATCGTCATCGAGTTCCTTGTACTTCGTCCCCTTGGTTCGGCGGTCGCGGTGTGGGACGAAGACGCCTGGCTCGCAAGCAAGCTTGGCACCTTCTTTCGTGATTTTCGTTTCAATGCGATAAACGTCGTACCCAACGTTGACGCCATCGACTACAGCTTGTTCGTGGGCGTAGTCTTGGACTAAATTGCCTCCGAAGAAGCCAATGGTCTGCTTTGTTGGGGTGGCTGTCAGGCCGATGAGGAACGAGTCGAAATATTCGAGAACTTGTCGCCATATATTATAAATGCTGCGGTGGCATTCATCGACGACGATGAAGTCGAACATTTCGATAGGAATTTGGTTGTTGTAAATCACTGGCAGCGGCTCTTTGAACAACGCATTCTCCGCTTCGAACAGCGAGCTTTCCTCGTTCTCTTCTTGGAAGTCATCCTCACCTTTGAGCATGGAGTACAGCCGCTGAATTGTGGTGATGCAGACTTTCGATGCAGGAGCGATGGTGTTCTTCTTGAGATGCTGAACGGTGTACTCCTCGGTGAACTTGTAGCCATTTACCGGGCTGACGAATTGCTGAAATTCGTTGAGTGTCTGTTTACCCAGGTTGTTTCGGTCTACGAGAAAGAGAATGCGTTTAGCGCCAGCGTATTTGATAAGCCGATAGCAGAAGTTTACAGCAGTGAAGGTTTTGCCACTGCCGGTCGCCATTTGGATCAGCGCACGAGGCTTGTTAAGGGCGAATGAGTTTTCAAGATTTCTGATGCTGTCGATCTGCACTTTCCAGAGATTGCTGGCGTTAAGCGGCGGCATTTCGCGAAGTAGTCCCCGCACTTGCTTATCAAGCCCCACGAGCCGAATCAGTTCTTCGGGCCGATGGAAGGTGAAAATAGATCGGCTACGAGATTCAGGTTCTTTGCGATTGGTAAATCGACATTCCACTCCGGTCGATTCGTAAGAGAACGGAAGTGGGATTTCCCAATTCGGGAGCAATTTTGGTAGACCAATCGAATACTTCGCCGATTGCTCGGTTACCCCCATTAGACCAAAACCTTCAGGCTTTGCTTCTACGCTACCGATTGCTTTTGCGTCAGCATAAAGCATGTAGTCGGCGAAACCGGTCGTTAGCGGAAACTCGCGCACGGCAACACCCAGCCCTGCTGTGATGTGCATCTGGCGGAAATCTTGCACGATCCAGCCAGCTTGTTCAAGCTGCCGGTCGATCTGCTGTCGGGCTTTTTGTTCGGGCGTCATGTGCTATCTTGGTTCAGCGCAATTTTGCAGGCTGGCAATATTGGGGGAATTTTTGAAACACAGAGCTCACAGAGGACACGGAGGGAGAGGGAAAGAGAGAGGGAACGAGGAAGAGGAGCGGAGGGAGGGGCTAGGCAGGTAGCAGTTAGAGAGGGATAGGCCTTCGTTGAACTGCTTTATAACTGCGAATTTTGAGTTTGGGCAATCGCTTTAGGCAAGGGTACGTAGTGCTCTGGGGAGGGGGAAGTGGACGTCCTCACGCCGAACTTCGCGAAGCTCCACCGTGGCTTGAAATCGCTCTTCTAACCAAGCTATCGTGCTTTGGACTACTTCCTCCGGCGCACTTGCTCCAGCCGTTATCAATACGACGTCGTCCATAGTGAACCAATCGGCACTGATGTCTTGAGGGCCATCGACCAGATATGACGGCTTGCCCCGTTCTGCCGCAAGCTCCTTGAGCCTCAATGAATTACTGCTGTTCTGAGAACCAAGTACGATGACCTTGGTCGCTTCCTCTGCAATGATTCGTACCGCCTCTTGACGGTTCTGTGTTGCGTAACAAATGTCTTCCTTCGGCGGACCGACGATCCAAGGAAACCTCGATTTTAGCCGCTCGATGATTCGAGTCGCATCATCAACACTCAATGTCGTTTGGGTCAAATAAGCGAGCTTCGTTCCCTCGGGGAAACTCAATTGATCGACTTCCTCGGTATCTTCGACCAAGTGAATGGCTTCCGGTGCTTCGCCCATCGTACCGATCACTTCGTCGTGACCTTCGTGCCCAATGAGGATGATGGTGTACCCCTCTTTGGCAAACTTGATGGCTTCGAGGTGGACTTTGGTTACCAATGGACAAGTCGCGTCGATGGCGAATAGCTCCCTTTCTTGCGCGACCCGGCGGATTTTAGGAGAAACACCGTGAGCGGAGAACAAGACGGTCGATTTCGGCGGGATCTCTTCGAGGTGGTTGACGAATACCGCCCCTTTACCACGAAACGTCTGTACCACGTACTGATTGTGGACTATCTCGTGATAAACGAAGATCGGAGGGCCAAAGTGATTCAGGGCCAGATCCAAGCTTCGGACGGCCATATTGACCCCTGCGCAAAATCCACGGGGAGCTGCAAGCAATATTTTCATCGTCATGCCATGTGTTCTGTTAAAAGCTTTGGTTCTAGAATGAGCTTCCTTAGTGTAAAATCTTAACCGCTCTTGCGGTTTTCGCGAGGCACACCGAGTCGAACTCGGATGTTTTCGCCAATACGACGGTTTTTGCCAATCCTATAGCGTCGAAGAGTGCATCGTTGGGTGTTCGAGCTGGTTCGAAACAAGTAATCCAAGACCTTTCCTGGTGCGGTCCAGGTTCGGCTCAGCGTCGTATGGGAATCGATGAAGCTTTCGAGTACTGTCGAAAGCTTGCGGCAAACCACTACGAAAATTTTGCCGTAACAAACATTTGGATTCCATCGGACATCCGCCCCCATTTCACCAGTGTCTATGCCTACTGTCGCTGGTCTGACGATCTGGCTGATGAAATGTCCGACCCCGCCCAAGCCACGGAATTACTCCATTGGTGGAAGGATGAGTTGCACCAAGGATTCTCGGGCCGATCATTCCACCCAGTCTTCGTCGCCCTTCACGAGACTCAGCGAAATTATTCGCTTCCAATCGAACCCTTCGAAGATCTGCTGTCTGCTTTCATGCAGGACCAAAGCATCCATTCCTATGAAGATGACTTGCAGGTTGCAGACTATTGCTCTCGCTCTTCAAATCCAGTCGGCCGGATTGTCTTGGCATTGGCTCGTTGTGCCTCCGAGCCCACGATCCGATGGTCGGATAGCGTCTGCACAGGTTTGCAACTGGCGAACTTCTGCCAAGACGTCAAACTCGATGCGGAGCGGAACCGATTCTACCTACCTCGATCCCGAATGCTCGCTGCTGAAATTGATGCAAGCGAGTGGAGTCGAGGTTCGGGGCGTGCCAAGGAAGCTTTAGCAGATTGGACAAAGCTTGCCCGAGAATCGCTACTCGGCGGGATGCCGCTGGTCAGCACCGGCCCTTCGTGGTTCCGCCGCAGCATGCGACTCTTTATCGGAGGTGGTTTGCAAATCCTCGATAACATTCAAAACGCGCAATGGGATGTCTGGAATCAATCGATCGAAGTCAGCAAGTATCAGAAAGCTCGACTGGTTGCGAAAGCTTGCCTGGGACTACCCAAGCAAACTAGTGCCGATGCACTAGCTGCTCAACCGCGATCGGCTACGCCTAGGTCGTCAAGGTCACGTGCTTCGAACTCGCTTACGCCTGGTCAGCCGGGTGCTTCCTCATGACCGATTCCCTTGAAATGTCCTACAAGATCTGCCGAAAGGTTGCTCAATCAAGCGGCTCGAACTTCGTTAGGACTTTCGATTTTCTTCGCGAGGACCGTCGTCGCGCGATGTTCGCTCTGTACGCATTTTCCAGGCTTGCTGATGACGCTACAGATGGCATCGAAGCTGATGCGAAATCAGCTACAAGCAAAGAGAATAAGGTTGAGTCGAACTCAACATGGCAACTTGATCGGTGGCTTGAGTGGATCGACTCGTTGAGTTCAAGCGATCGCGGTTTTTCTCGTGAAGCATCGAGGAAGTCTTCAAAATCGAAGCGGGATCCCAGTCTCCGAGAAGCTGTTTTTTTAGCGGTTGTCGATAAGATCCGCCCAGCACTTGCAGATAGTGTGCAGAGGTTCTCGATTCCAACGGGTTTGCTCAAGGAGCTTGTGCGTGGTGTTGATCACGATGTGCATCATTCGACGATCGATACTTACACGCAGCTACAAACCTACATGGATCGAGTAGCCTCTGCGGTAGGACTATGTTGTTTAGCAATTTGGTCACCAGATGGCTTACCAAGCCCAGGTAGCGAGCAATGGCAAGACGCAGTGCACTGCGGGCATGCTTTTCAACTGACAAATATCCTTCGAGATGTTGTTGAAGACGCTCAACGAAGTCGGATTTATTTGGCAGGTGAAGACTTGAAGAAATTCGGCTTCGATAGTCCAGGCTGGATCGAAGCATTGAATCAAGCGGATCCCAAGGCCCGCGAGGCATCGATTGCTTCGAAGGGAAATTGGCTGGGGCTAATGCAAGTCTACCAGCAGCGAGCCGAGGGGTGTTACACGCGTGGTTGGAATGTGCGCAAGGGCTTAGAGCCTGATTCTTTGCGCATGTTTTCGATGATGTGGCAGACTTATCATGCGATTTTTGAGCAGATCGCTAGGGATCCTTGGGGCTCGTTGCGAGGCCGTGCGAGTTTGTCGAACTTGGAAAAAGGTAAGCTTGTTGCGAACCATCTCTTTACCCCATGGTTTCGAAAGCGATTGGCAAAGCTTGACACGTTAGAGCTTAGGAATGCAGTGGGGCTTGCTGTACATTCCCCGGAAAGCGATGTCGAAAGTCGACGAAATGTGGAAAGCTGTGAATTGTCATTTGCGATTCATCGAACACACTCGCCGAGAATTGCGGTGATCGGCGGAGGGCTTGCAGGGATCCAAGCCGCAACGGTGCTTGCAAAACACGGTTGTCATGTGGAACTGTTCGAAGCCCGTCATCGGCTCGGTGGGCGTGTCGGATCCTTCGATGACTCAGGTTCCAATCGGCCTGTCGATTACTGTCAGCATGTTGGGATGAAGTGTTGTAAAGAGTTGCTGCGATGGATTTCCGATCAAGGGCAAGCTGAGGATTGGCAGGAGCAATCGACTCTTTATTTTCGATCACGAAAAGGAGTCCCGTTCCGGGTAAAAGCATGGCCCGTTCCTGCACCCTATCATCTCGCAGGTTTGTTGCTGCGTTGGCCCGATCTGACATTGAGCGATCGCATTGGGATTGCTAAAGGCTTGTTGGCCTTGTTGCGAATAAAGCCCGATGAGCAGTTCTCCAATACTCTCGCTGTCGATTGGCTTAAAGCAAATGGACAATCGCAAAGTTCGATCCTCAACTTTTGGACGACAATTCTGGTAAGTGCTCTTGGAGATCAACTTCCACGTCTTCGGATGGGTGCGGTTCGCAAGGTGATGGTTGATGGGTTCGCTGCGACGAGGGATGCTTACCATCTCTACGTCCCTAATCGCCCCTTGTCGGAATTAGTAGATGTCTCCGCCAGTAAATTGTTCGATGGGTTGGGAGTTGCTAGCCATTACGGGCAAGTCGTAACGGGGCTAGTGCGAAGTGATCAAGGGAAATGGAGCGTTTCGGTTCGTTCCTCGCCGCAGAGCAAATCCAAGGATGGGGGTGATGCATCGGATTCATTCGATGCCGTGGTGGTCGCCGTTCCTTGGCATCGATTAGCCAGCGTCTTTTCGCCAAGTCAGCCCCGTGAAAGTCAGATCCGTGAAAGTCAGCTCCCTGAAATGACGTGGAGTGAATCTCAAGTTCAAGCTTGGAGCAGTCCAGTTAAGTTAGCTTCTGCTCCGATCACTGGGGTGCATACATGGTGGACGAAGCGTTGGTTACCCACGCCACACGCGATCTTGATCGATCGAACAAGTCAGTGGGTTTTTCCCGGGCCTGATACCACGAATGGGGTCGATAGTGGTGGCGATGCGCCCGAAGAAGATGCGCCCGAGGAAGATGCAACCGAGGAAGATGCAACCGAGGAAGATGCAACCGAGGA
>Ga0114977_10001323_pt1 | contig 16170 bp, 16 predicted proteins | sample S_130805_MF_Meta_FD_87026 | JGI IMG/M metagenome (GOLD analysis project Ga0114977, IMG submission 87026) | Freshwater microbial communities from Lake Simoncouche, Canada to study carbon cycling - S_130805_MF_MetaG | ecosystem: Environmental > Aquatic > Freshwater > Lake | place: Lake...
CACAAGTTCCTCTACTATCACCTCAAGGCCGACTCCCTGCCCACAGAACGACTCCCCATCGGCAAAGCCAGAATCGCCCGCGGCGGCCGCCACGCCACCGTCGTCACCTGCAGCGCCATGCTCCACGAAAGCCTCCGCGCCGCCGACGACCTCCTCCACGACGGCTGGGAAATCGAAGTCGTCGACCTCCGCAGCGTCAAACCCCTCGACACCGACACCATCCTCGCCTCCGTCGCCCGCACCGGCCGACTCCTCGCCGTCGCCGAAAGCTTCCCATGGGGCGGCGTCAGCGCAGAAGTCGTCAGCCGCGTCGTCGCCGACGGCTTCCACCTCCTCGACGCCCCGCCACGCCGTCTCAACGCCCGCGACACCCCCATCCCCTATCACCCTAACCTCTGGGCCAATCACCGACCCACCGCAGCCGCCATCGCCACCGCCCTCCGCGAACTGCTCGCCTTCTGACTCCCCTCTCCCCATGCGCATCCCCATCCTCATGCCGCAACTCGGTGAATCCATCGCCGAAGCCACCATCGTGCGCCTCGAAGTCGCTCCCGGCGCCGTCGTGCAGGCTGACCAGGAAATCATGGAGGTCGAAACCCAGAAGGCCACCATGAGCGTCACCATACCCTGCAGCGGGACCGTCGCCGAACTCCACTGCCGCATCGGCGACAGCTATCCGGTCGGAGCCACCCTCGGCTTCCTCAACGTCACCGCCGATGAAGCCGCCCGCGCCGGCCTCTCTCCCATTGATTCCCCTCCCCCGGCCGCCACCCCATCCGCCGATCCCGCCCACTCTTCCGAAGAACCCGCTAACCTCCACTTCAAACTCGATCAGGCCGCCGCCATCCACGAAGGCCGCCCCCGCGAGGTCCAACCCACCCTCTCCGGCCTCCCCGTCCCCGCCAACGCCTCCGGCGCAGGCTACATCTCCCCGCGCCTCCGCGTCCGCATGCAGGAACTCGGCCTCAACGCCGCAGACCTCTCCGCAGTCGCCGGTAGCGGCGCAGGCGGCCGCGTCACCGTCGAAGACTTCGAGTCCTTCATGACTCAACTCGAGTCCCACCGCATGACGCCAGCCAGCCCCATGCGCATCGCCGTCGCCGATTCCATGCGCCGTTCATGGACCCGACCCCTCGCCACCGTCGGCATCGCCGTCAATCTCGACCCGCTCCTCGCCCACCGCCGCCGCCAGCCTGAACCCCGACCCGGCCCAGCCCTCTACGCCATGCGGGCCCTCGCCCTAGCCCTCTCAGAAAACACCGCCGCAGCCGGCCGTCTCGTCGGCAAACGCATCGTCCACCCCCACGCCATCGACCTCGGCTTCGCCGTCGAAGTCCCCGACGGCGTCCTCGTCCCCATCGTCCGCGACGTCGACCGCAAATCCCTCTCCGAACTCGTCGTCCATTACAACCAACTCGTCGTCGCCGCCCGCGACCGCCGTCTCCCACCCGAAGCCCGCGGCCTCGGCATCGCCACTATCACTAACTACGGCACCTTCGGCATCCTCTGGGCCACCCCCATCCCCCTCCCGGAACAAAACCTCGTTCTCGGCCTCGGCGCAGGCTCCAAACAACCCGTCTGGGACGAACCCTCCCGCTCCTTCCAGCCCCACACCATCGCCGAACTCACCCTCAGCTTCGACCACCGCGTCCTCGACGGCGGCGGCGCTGGCCGTCTCCTCCACCGCGTCGCCCGTCTCATGGAAGACCCGGATCAACTCTGATCCTCCCCTCCCGCGCGCGGCCTTCTCCTAACCTCATGAAGCTCCCCGCCCTCCTCATCACCCTCTCCCTCTCCCTCTCCCTAACGTCCTCCCGCGCCGACGACGCCCCGCTCGTCCGCACCTGGACCCCCCTCTTCAACGGCATCAGCCACGGCTCATTCCAACTCTCCGAACCTCGCCTCATCCGCGCCGAAGTCCTCAAAATCGACCTCGCCGCCAAAGGCCTCCAGTTCCTCACCACCCCGGACAACGGCACCCGCGACGGCGAAACCGACGCCATCACCACCAGCACGTTCCTCACCAACGAGAAATGTCAGGCCGCCATCAACGCCGCACCCTTCGACAAGGTCTACGCCAACCCCGGCGGCCCCGAAAACGTCCAGGGCCTCATGCGCCGCAATAACCAGACCATCTCCCCACCCGACGGCCAGCCCTGCCTCGCCATCACCGCCAACCTCACCGCTTCCATCCACCACGACGACCACGGCGCACCCGAATCCGCCACCACCGTCGTCTCCGGCTTCGCCGTCCTCCTCCGCGACGGCACCATCACTGGCAAAGACACCAAACTCCACCCCCGCACCGGCGCAGGCGTCTCCGCCGACGGCAAAACCCTCTGGCTCATCACCATCGACGGCCGCCAGTCCAAATGGAGCGGCGGAGCCACCACCCCCGAAATGGCCGCATGGCTCCAATCGTTAGGAGCCGACGACGCCATCAACCTCGACGGCGGCGGCACCACCACCATGGTCATCGCCTCCCCGGACGGCAAACCACGCATCCTCAACCGCCCCATCCACCTCGGCATCCCCGGCCGCGAACGCCCCTCCGGCAGCCACCTCGGCATCATCGCCTCCCCACTCACACCCCCAAAGAATTGACAGAAGCTAGACCCGTCCCGTAGGGACGACCTATCAATAACCCCGGGTGGCGCATCGCGATACCCGGGGTTACCGCACACATAATAACACAACCCAGTAGGGGTTGGACCCTCTCCAACCCGCCCTCCGCGCCCGCCAAGCCGGAGGCTCGACGGAAATTAGAAGACCCTCACGCCTCGCCCTCCGCGCTCGCCAAGCCGGAGGCTTGACGGAAATTAGCCGGTGGCGTCAGCCACCGGTCTAACACATAATAACGGCTCCGCCCCGGCAGGGGCGGCAGACCCTCTCCAAAAAGGCGAATTCCCGCACCGTCCTCCTCAAACTGATGCCCTCCTAAATCAACGACAAAAACTCGCCGCTTCATAGTGACCAGGATCATGCCTCATGGCGGATTTATTGTCGAGCAAACCTTGCCGCCGGAATTCTCACTCCTCACCAAGAGCCCCCCTCTCTCCGTCCAAGCCTCCTCTCCCCACCAGCCCTTCTCACTTCTCACTTCCCCCTTCCTGCCCCGCCATGACCCGGATGTTGAGAACCACAAACTCCGCAGGCTTCATCGGCGCAAAGCCAACCTGAACATTCACCAATCCGCTAGCCACGTCAGCAGTCACCGTCGTGGTCGCATCACAACGCACAAAGTACGCCTCCGCGGCACTGCTGCCTGCAAACGCCCCCTGCCGGAACAGCCCTTGAAGAATGGCGTCGATGTTAATTCCCAACCGCTCCCAGAGCCGCTCATCGTTGGGCTCAAACACCGCCCATCGCGTGGCCCGTACGACGCTCTCTTCGATGTACAGCCCCAGCCGTCGCACCGGGACATATCTCCACGTCGAGTCCCCCAAGCCATCCGCTCCCCGCAGCGTGCGCGAACCCCACACCAAGGGCCCAAATCCCGCCATCAGCCGGAGGCAGTTCACGCCCAAAGGATTCAGCACGGCATTCTCCCGATCATCCACCAGCACGCTCAACGATCCTACCCCCTTCAACACGGCCTCGACACCCGCAGGCCCCTTCCACACGCCACGCACCTCATCCGTCCTGGCAAAAACGCCCGCCACCGCACCGCACGGCGGAAAGACACCGACCTCGCCGCCCCGCAACGGATCGGGCTGGCACAGCCATGGGAAATACACCGCCGCATTCCGCCCGTTCTCCCCAAGTGCCTCGCGGATCGACCCAACCCCACGTGCGGCAGCCTCGCTAGTCGTCCAGCCCACCGGCGCATCAATGATCAGAAAGGCTCGGCGATCCACGCAAATCTGCGCCGCCGCCGCGAGCACCGAAAGATCCACCTCTCCGCCAGCCAAGTACGGCGGCACGCAGACAAGGTTCACCAGCTCCACCTTGTTCAACGCATACAACCCCGACTTGGCATCCGCCTGCCCAAGCAAGTCAGACTCATCGAGCGCAGCACCATCATTAACCAGACTCTCCACCACCAGCGGTGCCGTCGTGGCATCGGGCCTCGCACCCCCCATCGACCCCGGCTCCACCCGCACCAGATCCGATTTCCCTTCCAGAACCCGGTCAAGGCTCATCGGCTGGTTCTCAACGACGGTGACATTCATGAATCGTTCGCTGGTCCCCGTCCCGGCATCCGTCACCGCGAGATTAAAGAGCATGCCGTCCATCTCCGGATCCGCAGGCCCCGTTGCGTGGTCGATCTCCACCGTCAGCCGATTGCCCCACGCACCAGGCGAGGCAGCCACCAGCTCGACGGTCCCCGCCCGAATCATCGCCCGACTGGGCCCGTCCGCATGAAAAACCCGGATGATCACAGCCCTTCGACCTCCGTTGTCGAAGAAATCCCTCACCGCATAACTCATCGCACTCTCCACCCACAATCCCCCGAAAACCCTCTCGTAGTCACCAAAGCTGAACACGTTCACCTTCCCGCCCGCCCCCGAATCATCCCCGTCCGTCGGCCCCCGCACAGCCCGACCAATGAACGCCGTCACCGACGTCTCCACCCCGTCGATGACGCGTACACTACTCGACCGCTCCTCCACAAAGACACCGGGGAATTTGACAGGACCTGGCATAGGGATTCAGGGGTGTTGCGTTGAACTCAGTCAAGGCCCAGTCTGCTCGCCTGATGTGCTATGGTCATGGGGTAGCGGGTCTCTCTACGATTCTATCGCCGGAGCCATCCCAGCTGCAAACAACAAATCTGTCGGCTCGGCTCCAATGTCCGCCAGAGAACTCATCGGATGATCCTGTCGTGAATCCTCCACCCAAAACTCTCTCGCCGGAATGTACTGAGTATGCCCTCGAAGTGCCTCTGATGATGGCAGCGATACCAAGGATCATCTCCTCAATCAGCTCTGCCTCTACCCGTCCCTGCCCATAGTCTGAGACGTGGTAATGGCTCGGGGAGAAACACACAGTCAACTCCTCGCCATCCGTTTGGATCGTCAGCGGGCGATCAGGTATCCAAGGGTTCGAAATCGTGAACTCAATCCCCTCGTCTCTCGGAATCTCGCTGAACCCTCCAACCATGGTCGGTAACAGACTGCAGAACGAGCGCAGTGCCTCGCGGGTCGCCGCGTTCAGTGTGTCTTGGTTGATCGGCATCGGAGAGTGGCGCTGTGAGGTTGGGTGCAACCGGCAAATCGTGTGGGCGAGCCTGCCAAGCATGGGAGCGCCGCCGTCCCGAGCGGCCTTTCGACTTGCCGCAGGGCATGCTTCCACTCCGGGGCGCAGTGCGACTGAGCCGGTTGGTTCAAGCCGCTCGAGGACGGCGGCGCTCCCAGGAAACACATGATTTCGCGGTCACACCCGTGTGGTTGAGCGATGAGGTATGGCACTGACAACCAAGAACGCCACTCCGCATCTGGGTTCAGGCTTGTAGTCATGAGAATCATTTCGACCCGGGCCGGCCACCCGATTGTCCACCACCGTCTTTTTCGTCTTTGTATTTGCTCTTGTTTTTCATCCGCCATTCCGAGGCGTTATCCACTGTCTTCTGAAAGAATGACGCGGTAAGTCCATTTTCGCCCTGATACTCTTCAAGGGTCTGATCCGGCGCGAAAGCTCCCTGGCCTGGTCTAATAGGAAGAACCCCGACAAAACTTCCAATGTGCACCGCTAGGAAGTAGCCGGTTCCTGACTTCCTGTCGTCAATGCTCTCAAGAAGTCGAAAAGCGTAGTTAAGATATCTTGCGCGATTCTCTTTCGTCAATCGGTCGGAGATACGAACAGGAGTGGCGAAGCGAAAAGACGCGGCGATGGCAAGCGGCTCACCCTTAAGAGAGGCAAGTTTGATCGCCAATTCCAGATAATCGTTTGGGTCGCCATGTTCAAGTAGAATAGGAACTATTGCTTCTCGCAATTCGGTTTGCTCCTGCCGGTTGAAGGCAATCGCACGTAGTCGCCGGACGGTATCGGAATTCGGAGGCAAACTCCCATCCTTCGTGACCGGATAGCTTCCCCAGTGCAACCGTGTGGCAATCTCGTTTAGGGCCACTCTACGTCCTGAACGGACATCTCGATTCTCCAAAACCGCCATCAGAATTTCAAATTTCTTTCCAATAGGTTCTTTTAGAGCGGCATAATCTGTGTGAAATCGCCAAGCAGAGGAGAGCGTTAAAGACAGACTGTGCGTCCAAGGCTCCGCCAATTTTTCCTTCGGAATGTAGCTCTGATGAGGCTGATTCACTCCAACACGCTTTGCGAGTTCCTGTGCAATTTCTGCGAACTCGCTCCCAACGTAGTGGTCGTAAACTCTCTTCAACTCGACGGGATCAATAGGTTCCTGATGCCATCGCAAGAGGTTTTGCCCAGACACAGAAAGGGTCATGCACAGAACCAGAATTGCCAGGGCACTTTTCATTTCGCAAAACCAACAATCGATTCTCCCAACAGATCCGTTGAAACATCCATCGTCCATCAGGACCTGATGGCGCATCTTTGGCACCCTCAAGCCCCTGATTTACAATGGATATCTTCGGACACCGCCAACCATATCCGACTCGACCGTATTTGCAAGATGTTCCAACAATTCCTTCACAGACGCGGCCCGTTCATTGGCTCTGAAGACCCCGAATGCCCGCCCAGCATCCCCGCATGCCGCACGCCACCACCGAGCCCGTCAGGCCAATCCCGCGTATCTTCCATCCTCACGCTCATCGGATCGCCCGTCCTCAGCACGACGCTCCCTCATCCCGCAGGGATGACGGCTTGTAGCCGGCGGTTGAGCGCTCCCAGCGACACCACCGGATGACGCGTGCCCAAACCCCGCCGTCCCCACCGCAAACCCCTCAGGCAAGGAACGAACAGATGTACTCGCAAATCCCTTCGGCGACCGTGATCGTGAAACCGCTGTTGGCCGCAACGTCGAAGTGCGTTCCCGCCGGATACGTGGCAGACTCGGTGCCGCCGTCGACCACCACCGTGCAGCTCCCCGCAATGATCTCCATGCGCTCCGCCGCCGCCGTCCCGAAGTGATACTCGCCGGGGTAGATCAGCCCCAGCGTCTTCTTCTCGCCCGTCGGAAAGAGAACAGTGTGACTAACGACTCGGCCGTCGAAGTAAACGTTGGCCTTGGTCTGAACGGTGACGCTGGAAAAGGATTCGGCGGACATGCTACCGCTCGCCTTCCCCCGAATCTGCAGCCGCGCAAGCCCGGGATTGCGCCGCGACCCGCGCCGCCTCAGGGCCGCCCGCCAGCCCCGCCAGCCCCGCCCGCCGGACGGTACTCCTCCGGCCCAATTGTCCCGTCGCCATTGGCATCCAGCTTCTTGAGCGATTCCGCGGCCTTCCCGAGTTCGTCCCGATCAAGACGCCCGTCCTTGTTCAGATCCAGCGCCTCCATCACCGGCGGCACCCCTTGAGGACGGCCTCCCGGCCCTCCCAGTCCGCCCTGCGGTGGGCCACCCGGCTCCTCAAGAATCCCGCGCGGCGCGCCCCCGGGCCGCATGCCACCCCGACCACCGCCACCCGGAGGCGGACCTCCCTTCCCGAAGCTCGCATCCGGCTCACCGCGCCACTTCCGCGGCACGAACGGAAACTCCGCCGTGATGCAATAGTAATAGGTTCCCTCCGGAAACTCCGGCGTCACGCCCGTGCGCCCGTTGCATTCATCCAGATCCCCGCTGTCCTTAACAAATTCAAAATCCTGCGAAAAGCGCCCATCGAACGCCCCGCCTGGCCCTTCCGGTTCCTCCGGCCGACGCCCGTCACGGAGACGATAGCTCGACTTCATTGCCCGCAGCGCACTGCCCGCATTCTTCGGCTCGCTGAACGCCCGGCTCGTATAGAGCGGAAACCCGTCCGCCGCCCACCCGACCAGCAGCATCTTCTTCTCGTCGCCACCCAGCTTCTCGACCATGCCCTTCGGCAGCGCATGATAGTGATAGGATCCATTCGGCTGCACGTGCGCGTTGTGTTCGTCCAGCCCGAGATTCAGAAATCCCGTCGCCGCCTCGTAGCGCCAGCCCGATCGCGGGTCGTTGTTCCACGTTTCGCCAGTGCCCGGCTCGAACGGCACACCATTCAGCGCCACACCCCACCACCAGCCACCCCGGAACACCGGTGCCTCCGCCGCCTTCGGAGCCAGCGGCATCCGGAACTTGTACTGCTGCCCCGTCGGCGTGTTAGGATTCCCGCGCCTCGGAAACTGCCCCGGCTCGTGATCCGGCCACCCGTTCGACGTCACCGTGCGGAACCCGTCCGCCGTCTTGATCGTCACTTCATTCCGCATCCCGGGAGACACCACCCACGCCACCGTGTCGCCTCCCGTCTCCGTATTGGCAATCTCCGCCATGATCGCCGCCGCAGGTCCTCCCGCACCAGGCTCGGCAGGCGCCGCCACCGCCAGCGGCAGCAGCACAAAAGAAATGGCGGGGAAAAGCAGCGCGGTTTTCATAAGAGTCTCGGTTTCCCACCAATAGGACACCCGGCCCCGCCGCCCGGCAATCTCCAAATTGTAAGCCAAACGTAAAAGTGCCGCCGCACGCGGACTCAGCCACCACTGGCCTCATCCAACGCCCGGCGGCACTCGTCAGTGTCGCACCATCACCGTCTCCAGAAACAAAGCCCGTGCCCGCCCATGCTCATTCCTCATCGCGGATCGGCTCCACCGGCAGCGCCTTCGTGGACGCCGCTTCCGCCTTGTTCAACCCTAGCTTCTCCTTCACCGCCGCTTCAAGATCCGCAAACAGCGTCGCGTCACTCTTCAGGAGCTCCTTCACCGCATCACGCCCCTGCGCCAGCTGCGTTCCCTTGTAACTGATCCACGATCCCCGCTTCTGCAGAATCTCCTGCTCCAGCGCCAGATCCAGCAGGCTGCCCGTCGACGAAATCCCCTCGTCATACATGATGTCGAACTCAGCCTCACCAAACGGTGCCGCCACCTTGTTCTTCACAATCTTCACCTTCGTCCGGCTCCCCGTGATCGTCCCCTCGCTCCCCTTGATCTGCCCAATCCGCCGCACGTCCACCCGGACACTCGAAAAGAACTTCAGCGCCCGCCCACCAGGCGTCGTCTCAGGATTCCCGAACATCACCCCGATCTTCTCACGGATCTGATTCGTGAAAATACAAAGCGTCCGCGCCCGCGCGATCAGACTCGTCAGCTTCCGCATCGCCGCACTCATCAATCGCGCCTGCGCCCCCACCGTACTGTCCCCGATCTCCCCCTCCAACTCCGCCTTCGTGATCAGCGCCGCCACCGAATCCAGCACAATCACATCCAGCGCATTCGAACGAATCAGCGTCTCGCAGATCCGCAGCGCCTCCTCACCACTGTTCGGCTGCGACACCAGCAAGTCGTCCAGCTTCACCCCAAGCTTCCGCGCGTACTCAGGATCAAGCGCGTGTTCCACGTCGATGAACGCCGCAAGACCACCCCGCTTCTGCGCCTGCGCAATCACCGTAAGCGTAAGCGTCGTTTTACCCGACGATTCAGGACCGAAGACTTCCACGATCCGCCCACGCGGAAATCCACCGCATCCAAGCGCCCGGTCAATCAGCAGATTCCCCGTCGGAATCACCTCAATGTCCATCTTCCGGTTGTCGCCCAATCGCATGATCGAGCCCTCGCCGAAGTCCTTCTGGATCTGCTGTAAGGCACTTTCAAGGTTTTTGGCGCGGGCGGCGGCAATACGGTCTTCTCCGGAAGGGGTCGGCGTGGCGGATTTTGCAGGCATGGGATCTGGTCGTTGAAGTGGTTTCGAGAAGCCTGACCCTTGCGGCTCTCGGCCCGAATCGCAATCGGAATCGCGAATTTTTTGCCGCATTTCCGGCTCCGCCAACCACTCCACCTCCCCTCAACCGCCATCGCGGCAGGCCCGCATGCCCGCCGCCATCGCCATTCAATTCACTCCAGCGGTCCCTTCCCCTCAGATCCGCAACTCCCGCGCATTCAGAATCGCCGGATGCCGCGTCAGCTCCGCCAGCACCTCCGGCCCCGCTCCATGGTCCAGATTCAGCACCGTCAGCGCCACCCCGTCCCGCGCATCGCGCGATAGCGACATGCTCGCAATGTTCACGTTGTGCTGCCCGAGGATGTTGCCCACCGTCCCGACAATCCCCGGCTGGTCCCGGTTCTCATAAATCAGCAGCGTACCCTCAGGCGCAGCCTCAATCCGCCGCCCGTTGATGCCCACAATCCGCGGTGATTTCCCGAAGAACGTCCCCGCCACACTCGCCCGGCGCTCTCCCGTCCCCGCCGTCACTTCTATCAGTTCCGTGAAGTCCGCAGGCGTCGCCAGCCGACTCTCCGTCACCCGCAGCCCTAGCCGTTCCGCCACCCCCGGCGCATTCACCCAGTTGACCGCCCCTTCGCTCGACCCAACCTCAAGATACCCCTTCAGGATCGCCCGCGAAATCAGCGTCGTGTCGCCCTCGCCAACCTGCCCGGAATAATTCACCCGCAGCACTTCCGGCTGCTTCGGAGCCAGCTGCCCCACCAGCCGCCCTAGCGTCTCCGCAAACCTCAAGTAAGGCCCGATCGCGTCCAGCGTCTTCCGGTCCACGCTCGGCATGTTCACCGCATTCGAAACAATCCCGTCCACCAGCGCATCCTTGATCGCCCGCGCAATCTCAATCCCCACGTTCTCCTGCGCCTCATACGTCGACGCCCCAAGGTGCGGCGTCAGCACCACATTCGGAAAACTGAACAGCGCATGATCCGCCGCCGGCGGCTCAGTCTCATAGACATCCAGCGCCGCTCCGCCCACATGCCCGCTCCGCAGCGCCTCCACCAGCGCCGCTTCCTCCACCAGACCGCCCCGCGCACAGTTCACAATCCTCACACCCCGCTTGCACAGCGCTAGCCGTTCCTTGTTCAGCAGATACTTCGTCTCCGCCGTCATCGGCATGTGCACCGTGATGAAATCCGCATCCCGGATCGCATCCTCCACCGTCGTCATCAGCTCAACCCGCAGCGCCGTCGCCCGCGCCGCCGCAAGATAAGGATCATAACACACCACCCGCATCCCGAACGCCATCGCCCGCCGCGCCACCTCGCCCCCAATCCGCCCCATCCCCAGCACCGCCAGCGTCTTCCCATTCAGCTCCACGCCCTCGAAGTGCTTCCGCTCCCACTTCCCCGCAATCACACTCGCATGCGCCTGCGGAATGCTCCGCGCCAGACTCATCAGCAGCGTGAACGAATGCTCCGCCGTCGAAATCGTGTTCCCAGCCGGTGTGTTCATCACGATCACCCCGTGCTTGTTAGCCGCCGCCACGTCAATGTTGTCCACCCCAACCCCCGCTCGCCCCACCGCCTTCAGCTTCACCGCCTTCTCAAACACCGCCGCCGTGATCTTAGTCTGCGACCGCACCACGATCCCTTCAAACTCATGCGCGCACTCCAGCAGCTCCTCAGGCTTGATGCCAATCCGCACCACCACATCCAGCTCGGGAACAGCACGCAATTCATCAATCCCCTTCTCGGAGATCGGATCAGCAACCAGCACTTTCTTCTTGTCCATGGATTTATAGGTAAAAGGGTCGGCAGAGTAGGAGTCAGCCTGGGGGTGTAAAGTGCAAATGACACCCCTTCGCCCATTCCCCGCCACCCCTCCAGCTCCCGCTCACCCCCTCCCAACTCGCCACCGGAGGGGGGACTTTCCTGTCCCCCACACCGCCACTGCAAAACCGTCCCCGTCGGCCCTCTCCCAACAAGCCCCTCTCCCACCTCAGAAACCATTCGTGCCCATTCGTGAAATTCGTGGTTCACAAGCACTCTCCCCACCAGCCAACTTTTACTATTCACTATTTTCAATTTTCAATTTACCATCCGCCCTCCGCATCGTCGCATGCGCCCCAACTGAGGTGGTTGCCGGGTTTACCCAAAATCCCCAGAAAAAATGGCCTCCAAGTCATCCAGTCCCAAATTCGTCGCGCACTTGGAACAGCGGAATTCCGCACGTTCAGCAGAATGGCTCATTTGAACGCCACACCGACACCGGACAAGTCCCGCGAGCGTCACCTCCGGATCAGCCTTTCGTGCGGTTCTCTTCGCTCGAAGAATCTCGGCCGTCCGACTCCAGACCTTCTGAGTGACGATGGGCTCACACGCTACAACGGCGCTCTCAGTAAATCTCTTGGCCATTCTCTTGCCGTCATCCCCCACAGCAGTCCTGTTGATCTCATAGCGACCGATGGCTGAGGAGCATTCCAGGATTCGTCCGATTTGGACATCGCTCCAGTCCTTGCCACTGCGAGTGAATCGCTTCTGATCGTTGAGCGCGCGCGCAACGGCACTCTTGGATTTCAGCGTGATGAACAAATCAAATGCTGTCCTTCGGGTTGCCGCCTCCTGCTCATTCAGCCGAAGGTGCCCTCCCTGCCAGCGATAGCCAAATGGTGCCTGTCCTTGCTTGGTGCTACCCATACGGGCAGATTCCCGACATGTGACTTTCATGCAACGGAAACACCTTTCCCTACGAGCCTGCGCTTCACGCCTATTGTGGGACGACCTGCTGGTATACGTTTTGGACGGCCGCATCGAGACAGACAACAACGAGATCGAGAACTCGATCCGATCGACTGCGGTCGGCAAGAAGAACTGGCTCTTCATCGGGGCCGCCGAGGCCGGGTCGCGGAGCGCGATCCTCTCCATGGTGGTGGATGACGTTGACGAGCGTACCGTCCACAAAACGGGACGTGTCCGTCGGCCGAGCGACGAAGCGAACGAGCTTCGACCAGAGTCCGATGCGGTCGAACTCCCTATGCCACCCTTAGATCGTTCGCCACGGAGCGAATCGGTCAAGATCGAGCCACGAGCCACTGACCCACATTCGGTAGAAATAGGCATCAAGCAGCGTGTCGAGCGCCAAGGGCGGAAGGCCTGAGCCTCGTTGCTGCACAGTGAGGCACGAACGTCGCAGCCTGATACCGGGAAGGAGGGAACTACACACAATGCGCCGTCGTGTGGCGAGGCTTTGCGAGCGAACAGTAGGCCCCCGGGTCCCGTTGCTTTTGAGCGGATGGCGGCCTACTGCACACTACTCCGCATTGTGTCGTAGTTACCGTCTTGGGTGCGGAGAGCTGGCGAGTTGTGCGAGCCACACTCGATGAGTTGGGTTTATCACCGGTGCGGAGCTGCGGCTTTACGGAAAGCCGCACATTCCCTTGCGGAGGGGGTGGGAGCGGGCGGAGCCGCGAGCTTTGCGAAGCGCTTGAGTTGGTCATTGCTCAGTACAACAGATCGAGCTTGAACAGACCGTCCCATCCTCTCGATTCGGCGAGGAACTGCGAGACTTCCATGCCATGCTTGTCACCGCTAAACATCGTTGTTGCCAACGAAGCTGAGGTTGGATCGCCAAACAGCATCAACGCTTTTCCTGTCGTCGTGAACAACGTGTCCTCAAATGTTCGACGCTTAGCCTGAACTGAACGAGCCACTTCCCAGAGGGCATTTCGTGCCGTCTCGTCGCCGATTTTCGCCAGAAGCTCGATGGCCGTTCTGCTGAAGCGCACGTTGTCCGCTTGAATCGCGATGTCTCGTAGCACTGGCACTGCTTGCGCAGGAGCGACAACTTCCATTCCGTGCTCGAGCGCAAACACTGCGTTGCCATCCCATGCAGGTGTTATTTCTCCAATTACCTTGGGCTTCATGCCTGGCTTGTCGATGCCGTCGGCATTCTGCGGTTGCGGCAGGCCGGTTACTCGCTTGGCAACTTCCAGTATCTGCCGTCGAGCCGACTCATCACCGAGTTTTGCAAGCACAACAACCGCAGCTTGCTTCACGCCGTCATTGATCCCGTTGAGAGCCAAATCAGCTGCAATCTCCCTTGCTTTAGGGGCACTTACTCCCTTCAATGCAATAACACTGTCTGGCGACTCAGGTGGATACTTCTGGAAGATTTCAGCAATGATGTTGAGTCCTGATGTATCACCTAATCGCGCAAGGAGCTTTGCCAGCGCACATGATTCAACACGTTGCTCCATCGAAGAGCTACCTATTCCCCTCATCATCTTAACCAACTCGTCATTGTATGCGGTCTGACCATTCTCCACCAACACCTTTTCTAACAATGAGTGCCAGTCGTTAAAGCCCCCTTCTTTTTTTCTCTGATCAAATATGAAATCGAAACCTCGGCGATCTCCGAAAAAACAAAGAACTTCTGCGGCAACTCGCTGCACACTCTTGTCTGAATGGTCGAGCAGCTTTTCAACATAGGGCAATGCGGTGATCGTTTCATGCCGCCGTATCGCGCCGAGGGCAGTCACAATCTCAGACACAGTTCCTTGACCAGATTTTACTACAGCCAATGGTCTGTCGATCCGTCCATCACCGTGATACTCCCTGAACACCTTCTCGCGCTCCTCATAATAGGATCGGGCGGCTTCGATCGAAGACTTTGGATCACGAGCAGGGTCGTAACGATGAAATGAACCTTGCTCTTTTGAGGCGGGCAGTTCGACTAAGGCTATCTTTGCTGAACTCTGTGGGCCAGATGACGAAACAGGTGGTGGGTCTCGCAGTGCTAAAACAACAAGAAGCAAAGCGCAGCCGCCACCGGCAATGATAGAGGCGTTCTTTTTGTTCATGGTGCAAGTGGCGCTCCAAGTTGAATAAACTCCTCCATTTTAGCCTCGCTGATTGTGTTAGTTATTGAATCTAGCCGCTTGCCGTTGTAATAGACGTGATAGACTGGGAAGATTTCATGTTCTGGAACTGCTGTGGTTCCAGCTTTTGCATGAGCAGCACTAAACTCGATGATGGACCAGATCCACGGAACATCGAGGCTGTTTAACCTTTTGCTCAGAAACGCCCCTTCCCAAGCAATCCTACCTTGGGTGTATTGTTCAAAGTCGTCTCTGAGCTTGGCGCTGTGAGTTTTGCCATTCTTTGGATTGAACCGTATCGCAACCCCAGTGGCATTGATCTCGCGATCATGCGGGCCAGTTTCACCTCTCGGGTCAGGGGGGAAGCTTCCCAACCAATCAGTAGGCGTAACGCCGACGTTCGTCTCGCTTGTTATTAAGTGTGGGCTTCCTTTGATTCTCCCAGAATCATCCAACTCAAACCTTGCTTGAAACCGATGAAATGAACGAAACTTCTTCAAGTCGTTACTGAAATCAGCTAATCTACCTTCATCGACCATGTACCGTTCTGGATAGCCGTTCCACCCCACTAAAAATGACGCTGGCGGCGCGTCATTAGGGGTGTCTTTGATAAGCCACGCGTTCACATACTTTCGAGCATCATCAGGAAGTAAAGGCGATGGATAGTCAACGCCTGTGCTAAGCCCCGCCAAAAATATCAGTCTGTGGCTTAAATTGCCCATTAGGGTGCTAACATTGACGAGAGGAACAGGTGTCACTCCCCACCAATTTTGGTGCGGTATATCAGTGCCAGCCGGAAGAATAATCTGCTCACCATCCATCCAGCCAATCACCGTGATGTCAGGGCTTCGATAGCCAAGATTCTGATCATAGTCAATCTCGGCAGCTGCACCGCCCGACGGCGTATAGCGGCAATGAATACGCCATTTTCCGGGCAGCCAATCGAGCGGATCTTCGAGCTTCCATTCGTTGCCTGTTACGCTCGAAGGAGCATCCTTGCGGGAGCCGCTGGGACCAGTTGCCCACCATTGGAATGAGCCGCCCGTCAGTCCCGGCACGCTCCAACTGATGAGGTCGCCGTTCTTCACATCGGACACTTCGGAGATTGTCGGACTCGTGTAAGCGAGTGGGCCTGATGTGACTGGGCCTGTCGTCCAAGTTTTCGCCGGATTATCACGGTTCACGACCTTTACCTCAATGGGCAGGAGGCGTTCGGTCACAAGTTCTACGCCCTTCGTCTTCTCGGAAATGTACGGCAACTTAGGCACGACGTCATGTAAATTGGAATAGTGTGCGCTATCCCCGACCAATTGAGATGCCGGGATCTTCAACGTGACGATACTGGTACTGGTCGGGGCACCGGATGGCGTCTTTTCGCTATCGAACAAAGTTGTGCCTATCTCCATCAGATCGCGGTAATACGCTTCCACGGTCGGCCACTTCTTTACCCAGCGAGCCCTGATGTACGTCCGTTCTTGTGATTCAAATCTAGCAGGCCCGCGCAGACGGTATCTCATCCCTCTGGTGAAAATTTCCTCATGCCAG
>Ga0114977_10001324_pt1 | contig 16166 bp, 16 predicted proteins | sample S_130805_MF_Meta_FD_87026 | JGI IMG/M metagenome (GOLD analysis project Ga0114977, IMG submission 87026) | Freshwater microbial communities from Lake Simoncouche, Canada to study carbon cycling - S_130805_MF_MetaG | ecosystem: Environmental > Aquatic > Freshwater > Lake | place: Lake...
GCAATGCCAAGCCTGCGCGCTGGGTCAGACGCGCGCGCAAGCTGTGTGGGGCCAGCCCGATGCGCTGCAGGCCAACCAGACCGCCCACGCCGATTGGCTGGTGGTGGTGGCCGCGCCCAGCGGCGCCGAGGCCGCACAGGGCCAGCCCATGGTGGGTGAAGCCGGTCAACTGCTGGACAACATCTTGGCGGCCGTGGGCCTGCAACGCGCGGGTTTGGGTCCCTTGGGCCACAGTGTGTTCATCACGCCAGCCATCAAATGCGCCCCACCCCAAGAGCGCAACCCGCAAGCGCAAGAGGTCGACATGTGCGAGCCCCACCTGGCGCGGCAAATCGCTTTGTTGCAACCCAAAGTGATCGTGGCCATGGGTTTGGTGGCGGCGCAATCGGTGTTGCGCCACGATGCCACCGCTCGGGCCAACCTGCCACTGGGTCGGTTGCGTGCCCAGGTATGGCAGCACCAAGGCATTCCGGTGGTGGTGACCTACCCCAGCGCGTACTTGATGCGCAACCCCGCCGACAAAGCCCGGGCCTGGGCCGATTGGTGCATGGCACGCACCCTGGCGCTGGGCCAAACCGGGTAAATCCCTAGGCGGGCGACCGGGGTTTTTCGACAACACTTGTCGGTTTTGGAGCGCCAAGTCCCGCACCCATGCGGCGCGACTGCGGTGACCCCATTGATGCAATGACATTTTGACCGCCATGACCCACTGTGTGACCCTGCACCCCAGCGCCAGCCAATTCAGCTGCGCGCCGGGACAAGCCATTTTGAAAGCCGGCCTGGCTGCTGGCCTGCGCATGCCTTTCAGTTGCCGCTCGGGCATGTGCCGCACCTGCAAAGGCCGGGTGGTATCGGGTCAGGTCGACTGGGGCGACGCCCATGTCAAATACCTGTCGGACGCTGAGCGCGCGCAAGGCTATGCGCTGCTGTGCTGTGCATCGCCCTTGAGTGACGTGGTGGTAGAGGTCGAAGAGATCGACCCCGATCGCCACCTCCAGGCCCAGCGCATGCCCGCACGGGTGCTGTCGTTTGATGCGCCCACGCCCGATGTGCGCATCGTCACCTTGGGCCTGCCCGCCAATGAACCGGTGCAGTTTCGCGCTGGGCAATTCATCGACGTGCTGCGCCCCGATGGCACGCGGCGCAGTTACTCCATTGCCACCATGCCCGAAGCCGCCGGGGTGCGCCAGTTGGAGCTGCACATCCGCCACATGCCAGGCGGGCTGTTCACCGACCATGTGTTTGGCCCCATGAAGCTGCGCGAAATTTGGCAAATCGAAATGCCGCTGGGCTCTTTTTACCTGCGCGAAGACAGCGCCTCGCCCATGGTCATGCTGTGCTCGGGCACCGGCTTTGCGCCCATTCAGTCCATGATCGAAGACAGTTTGGCGCGGGGGCTGAGCCGCTCCATTCATTTGTATTGGGGCGGTCGAAGCCGCGCTGATTTGTACCGTGCCGACCAAGCCCGGGCCTGGGCCGCAGCGCACACGCACATTCAATTCACGCCAGTGCTGAGTGCCGCCACCGCGCAAGACGCTTGGGACGGGCGAACTGGTTTGGTGCACCAAGCGGTGCTGCAAGACCACCCCGACATGCGCACCATGCAGGTCTATGCCTGTGGGGCGCCGGTGATGGTCGAAGCCGCGCGGCGCGACTTTGTGGCGCAGGCGCATTTGCCCGAGGCGCAGTTTTTTGCCGACTCGTTTTTGAGCGCGGCCGACCAAGTCACGTCCCCCACATGAACACCCGCCAGCGACACACCCGCCGCGCGCCCACCCTTTGCCAATGCTGGGTGGCCCATGGTGTTTAACCACCGCCTTGATTGTTTGTTCAGCCTTTAGGAGATCCACCCATGCTGCCCGAAAACTGTACCGTCGTGCCCCAAGCGCGCCAATCTGTCATCAAACCCTATTGCCTGAGCCATGGCACCTTGGAGGTGTACAGCCTCAAGGCCTCGCGCCGGTTTTACGAAGAGTTTTTGGGCCTGGAGTGTGTGCGCCACGGCAAGCCCGCCATGGTCATTCGTTTGGGCATGCGCTTTCATGTGGTGTGCGTGGAGGTGGGCGACCAAATCCACCCTTGCAGTTTGCTCAACCACTGGGGCGTGGACGTGGCCACCCGTGCCGAGGTCGATGAGGCCCATGCCAAGGCAATAGCCCACAAAGACAAATACAAGATTCGTCAAGTGCTGCCGGTGCAAGAAATGCACGGCGTCTACAGCTTTTACCTGGAAGACCTGGACCACAACTGGTGGGAGGTTCAACACTACGCCAATGGCTTTCAGCACGACGACTTCTTTGACTTTGGCGACCGCTTCACCATGGACGAAGAGGGCGACGCGGCCAATTTGGAAGAACTCAAAAAATGACGACCGCGATCAGCCGTCGCCTTCTAACGCTTCTTACCTTGCATACCACCGGAGAAATACAAATGTTCAAACCCCTTCAACGCCTGGGCGCTGCCCTGCTGAGCGCAGCAGCCATCGGTGCGGCCTGTTTCAGTGCCCCTGTGCTGGCACAAAGCGGCCCCATCCGCGTGGGCGGTTCGCTGGCCCTCACCGGCCCGTTGAGTGCCACCGCCGTGATGCAAAAAATCGCCGGTGACATTTACCTTGAGCAACTCAACAAACGTGGGGGCTGGCTGGGCCGCCCGGTCGAGTGGGTGCTCAAGGACGACCAGTCCAAGCCCGATGTGGCGCGCACCTTGTACGAGCAACTGCTCACCGTAGAGAAGGTGGATTTGCTCATGGGCCCGTACGCCACGCCCAACATCTTGTCGGCCATGGGCATTGCCCAGCGCTACAGCAAACTGCTGCTGCACAACACCTTTGGCCTGCCCGCGCTGGCCAAGTACGACATGCTGTTTTCTGTCGGCGGCCAAGCCTATGAGATTGAAAGCACCTGGCCCAATTTGGTGTTTGATGCGGTCGCTTCGGGCAACAAGGCACCCAAAACTGTGGCGGTGCTGACCAGCAAATTTGCGTCGGTTCACTTTGTCACGCAAGGCGCGCGCGAGGCGATGAAAAAGCGTGGCCTGACCGAGGCCACGTATTTGGAGTGGGAGTTTGGCAACCGTGACTTTGGTGCCATCGCCGCCCGTGTCAAAGAAGCCAAGCCCGACATGGTGTGGGTGGGGGGCGTGGGCTTGGACGGCAATTTGTTGCTCGACGCGATGAAAAAATTGGACTATGTGCCGCCGCAGTTTTTCATTGCCTTCCCCGCATCTGGTCCCATGCTCAAGTCGCCCGATGGCAAGGGCGTTCTCGCGCTCACCGTGTTTGAAGAGCACCCCCCTTTCACCAGCAACCCGGTGGCGGCCGAGTTCGTCAAGCAGTTCAACGAGCGCGCGACCAAAGCCAATTTGCCCGACCCTTCGGTTGAGTTGATCGCTGCCGTGGCCTACGCGACCTGGCAGGTGCTGGACGCGGCCGTCATCGCCACCAAAAGTTTGGATGACAAAACTTTGGCTGCTTGGCTGAAAAAGAACCAGGTTGACACCATCATTGGCAAGGTGCGTTGGGACGGCACCAACAATTTCATGAAGGGCACCGACTTGTACCGCGTCAAGCAAGTGCAAAACGGCAAGTGGGCGGTGGTGTGGCCGCGCGACTCCGCTGCACCCGGGGCCAAACTCATTTCCCCATGAGGGCGGTTGTCCCATGGCTGAGCACCTGACACCGACCGCGCCCGTGCGCAGCCCTGCGCCAGCAGCGTCCACCGTCAAGCCCTTGTTGCTGTCGCACGGCACTTTGCTGTGCCGCAACCTGGCCAATACGCGGCGCTTTTACGAGCGCTTTTTGGGCTTGCAGGTGGTGCGCCATGCCAAGCCGGCCATGATGGTGCGCCTGCACTCTGGCATGTACATCGTGTGCGTGTGCATTGGCGAGAACGTGCCCAACCAGCATGTGCTCACCCACTGGGGCTTGAATGTGGCCACCCGTACCGAAGTCGACGCGGCCCACGCCGCAGCGCTGGCCGAACAGGCCACGCATGGCATTCGCAAAATCCAAAGCGTGCGCGAGCGCCATGGGGCCTACGGGTTTTATTTGCAAGACCTGGACTTCAATTGGTGGGAAATCCAGCACGAAGAACGCACCATCAACCACTTTTTCAATGGCGGCGACCGCTTTGGCCAGGACGTGCTAGCCACCGAAAGCGCCGACGGCCACGAGTGATGTCCAACGTGATGGGCGCACACCAACTGACACAAGGAAAAACATGAACACATACAAATTGCTGAGCTACAGCGCCAACAAACTGCCCCGCGCAGGGGTGCTGGTGGGTGAGACCGTGTACGACGCCCAAAAGGCCACCGGCGTGGCCGCCCACGCCAGTATGCTGGGCATATTGGCCGACTGGGCCGCCGCCAAAAAAGCCTTGGCGGCTTTTGAGGCCAAGGTGCATGCGGGCAAAACACGGGTGCAAGGCACGGCGCTGAAAAAAACCAAGCTGCTCGCACCGGTGCTATACCCCGGGCAAATTTACTGCGCCGGGGCCAATTACAGCGATCACATGGAGGAGATGGCGCGGGTGCTCAACCAGCCCCAAGGTCCGTCGATGAAAGAGATGGGCGAACTGCCTTGGCACTTCATCAAAACCGGCGCTTCATCGGTGGTCGGGCCGGGTGCCAAAGTCAAAATGCCTGCGGGCTCCAAGATGGTTGACTGGGAGATTGAGTTGGTTGCCGTCATCGGCAAGACCGCCAAAAACGTGCCCGTCAACAAAGCCTTGTCTTATGTCGCGGGCTACACCATTGCCGACGACTTGTCGGCGCGCGACTTCATGAAGCGCGAGAAAATTTCGCCCGCCCTGCCGTTTCACATCGACTGGATTGGCCAGAAATGTTTTGATGGTGCATGCCCCTTGGGCCCGTGGATCGTGCCCAGCGATCAAATCAAAAATCCGCATCAGCTTGCGCTCAAGCTGTGGCTCAATGGCGAGTTGATGCAAGACTCGCACACCAGCCAGTTGATCTTTGATGTGGCCGAGCAAATCGCGGGCTTGTCATCGCGCGTCACCTTGCACCCGGGCGACCTCATCCTCACCGGCACCCCAGCGGGGGTGGGCATGGGGCGGCGCTTGTTCTTGAAAGCGGGCGATCAGATCAAGATGTGGATCGAAGGCATTGGTGAGTTGAGCCACAGCATGGCGTGAGTCAGGCGCTGCGCCCGGTGCTGGCATCCTGCTCGGGCGTTGGTACTGGCTCAGCACTCGGCTCGGTTTCGGGCGGTTGGGCAGGCGAGGGCCACAGCACCGAGGCAATCGCCCCCACGATCAGGCACACCGCCGCCAGGTCTTGCCAATGCAGCACCTCGCCCAGCGCCAAGGCACCGACCAATACGCCCAGCACCGGGATCATCATCAGGCTCAAAGTGGAGGCCAGTGGGGGCAGGCTGCGAGCCATCACCAGCCAAGCGACTTGGGCAAACGCAAACACCCCCAGCCCGTTGTAAACAATGGCTACCATCACATGTGGGTTCATTGGATGCCAGGCAAAACCCTCCACCACCCAAGACACGAGCGTGAGCACCACGCCGGTCATGGCGGTCATCCAAAATGCGATCGTCAAGGTGTGCGCTTGCATGGTGGTGCGGCGCATGCGTTGTGTGCCATAAGCCCAGGCCGATGCGCCGCTGAGCAGCAACAAAGCCGCACCAGGGTGGCCTGAGATGGCAACCAGTTCATGCCACACCAACAGCACAGCGCCCAACGCCGCTGCGGCCACGCCCAGCCAAGCGCGTGGCCCCATTTGGGCGCCAAACCAAAGGTAGCCAAAAACCGCCGAAAAAATTGGCATGGTGTAACCCAAGATGGCAGCGCGCCCACTGTTCAAGTGGGGCAAGGCCAGCATCATGAAGCCATACCAAATGAACATGTTGGGGATCGACAGGTGCAGCAACTCGCCCCACTCCGCACGTGCCACCTTGAACGGGATGCGCCAGCGCCACAACACCACGCCCAGCACTGGTAAGCCTATGCCAATGCTCATGCAGCGAAACATCATCCCAGGGTAGTCGGCGATGCCCCATTTCATGAGCGGCCAGTTGCACCCCCACACAGCCGTCATCAAAACCAGGGTGAGGATTTGTCGTTGTTGCCATTGAACCATGCACCCATGGTACGCGTTGGCGGCGCCCCCCTAGAATGGTTTGCACCCGCCCAACACACCGCCGCAAGCCCCACCTGTGCAAGAACTCCTCGCCATCGACCCCGTGATCGACGCCTTGCCTGCCGGTGCGCGCTTGGTGTTGCATTCAGGGCATGCACAGCCCGCGCGTTTGGCCCAACTGGTGGCCGAGCATGCCGCTGAGTTGACCGGCGTGCGGTTGCTCGCCACCATGCCCATGGGGGACGCGCCCTATGCCAGCCCCGATGCGCTGGCGCATTTGCAGGTGGACAGCTTCATGCCGGGCATGGGCTTGCGCCAGGCCGCTTTGGCCGCCAAGGTGGGGCTGCTGCGCCACCCGGTGTCAGCCTGGCCCGTGCTGTTTGAGCGTGGCGACTTGCGCGCCGATGTGCTGATGCTGCAAGTCTCCCCACCCGATGCCAATGGCCAAGTGTCTTTGGGCGTGAGCGTTGACTACATGTTGGCGGCCTTGCAGCACGCGCGCTGCGTGGTGGCCGAGATCAACCCGCTCATGCCCGACACCTGCGGCGACAGCCGCATGGACGCCCGGCGCATTGATTGGTTTGTTCATGCCACACAAGGCCCACAAACCGCAGCCCAAGCCACGCCCGATGAAGTTGACCAGCGCATCGCCTGCGAGGTGGCGGCACTGATCAACGATGGGGCTGTGATCCAAATTGGCATGGGCTCGCTGCCAGAGGGGGTGTTGGCCCAATTGGGCCATCTGCGCCACCTGGGGTTGCACACCGGCATCTTCACCGATGGCATGCGCCGGTTGATCGATGCGGGCGTGGTTGACAACAGCACCAAGCGCTTCTTGCCGGGTGTGAGTGTGTCCACCATGGCCGGGGGCACGGCCGAACTGTATGCGTTTATGCACCACAACCGCGCTGTGGAAATGCACCCTTGTGGCGTCACCCATGGGGCACAGGTGTTGGCGGCGATGGATGGGTTTTGCGCCGTCAACAGTGCATTGCAAGTGGACTTGCACGGCCAAGTCAACGCCGAGTGGGTGGGCGCGCGACGCATGTCTTTGCCGGGTGGATTGCCCGACTTCGCAGCCGGTGCGATGCGGGCCAAAGGGGGTCAAGCCATCATCGCCATGCGCTCCACTTACGGAGCCGAGCGGCGCAGCAGCATCGTGGCGAAACTGGCCGATCACGGCCCCCCCACGCTGACGGGGGGTGAATACCATTGCCTGGTCACCGAATATGGCGTAGCCCATCTGCACGCATTGAGTGTCAGCGAGCGGGCCAAAGCAATTGCCCGTGTCGCCCACCCGATGTGGCGCGATGAACTCATGGCGCAAGCCCATACCATCGCGCTGTGAAGCGTTTGGCCCACACCCGTCGTTAATAAAGTTCAAACCACCACAACCACAGGAGACCAACCGCCATGACCGACCCCTCACGCTTGATGGCCTTGAGCCAAGGCTTTTTTTCTGTGCGCGACCAAATTGCCCCAGAGCGGCTCGCCTCGGTGGAAGGGGCCAAGCCCCAAGGCAAGGTTGAGGTGCGCCGCATGATGGTCGGCAATGAGATATTGATGTTGCATGTGTTTCGCGAAAAGGGACTGATCGACCCCGTGCACAAGCACATGGACCATGAGACCGTGGCCTATCTGATTAGAGGGCGCTTGCGACTGGTCATCGGTGGCAAAGAGTTCATTGCCGAGCCGGGCACATCGTGGATACACCCACCAGGCGTTGAGCATTTCAGCGAGGCGCTGGAGGACTGCGAACAATTGGAAGTCAAGTCCCCGCCGCGCAAAACCTGGGAAACCCAAGCCTGACACCGGATGCAACCCTCCACTGTGCAAAGCAATCTCAGCGCACGCAATAAAACCGAAACTCGGATCGATTGACTTCTTCGGGGTGACGCACCGGCGAGGGGTTGCGCGTGTCGGGTGACATGATGTGGTTGCCCGCCATGGCCCACAAATCGTGGCCCAGTGAAATGCCCCCATTCCAGTCGCCCAAGATGGAGAGGTAGTCATACTCTTTTTCAGTGGGCAGGCGCGCTTTGATGGCACTGCAGGCCTGCTCGGCCACCAAAGGTGAGGGGGCGGTGTTGATCGACGTGCCCGGAGCCCCCACCAACACAATGAACTTGTCGCCCATGCTGATCAGGGTGGGGAAACTGGTGCGCTGAAAGTGGCGCACCATTTGCAGAGCGATCGATGACATCACCTGTTCGGGCCGACCCTGGGCCTGAAAGCTCGCGGTTTCTCCGCGCGGCAACACCACATGCAAGGTCACCAACAAGTCGCCTCGACAGGTGGGCGCGTAGCTGTAGGTGCCCCAAGCAAACCCTTTGACACGTGACATTTGCTGTAAATCAGGGGTGTCAAAACGCTTGCCTTGTTTCAAGGCATTGATCAGGTCAATCACCGGCGTGTTGTTGGCAAATTCCAGTCGGGTGTTCTCAGGGTTGATGCCTTGCGACACCGCATCAATGCCTGCCTTGAGCGTGGCCTCCAAGGTGATGTCCATGGCCGAGCCTTGGGTGGCTTGGGCACGGTTTTTGTCAATCAAGCCATCGACCACGACCAAAATGTCCACCGCTTCGCGCGAAGCCACCCCGGTGTAGAGCAGTTCTTTGAGTTGCCCCGTGGCTTGGCTGGTCAACTCGTTGCGGCTTTTGCCGTACGCGTCTTGAAACTGGCACAGGTCTTGGCCGCGCAAAAACAAAATGGTGGGCCACAAGGTGATTTTTTCAATCGCCAAAGCGTTCAAACTGGTGACGCACAACAAAAAAAGGACCATGGCAGAAAGACGCATAGGGTGGGGCAAGTCTCTAGTGGGTGTGTGAGGGGTTGGCGCAAAGTGCGAGGCGCAAGCCTAGGGCTTGGCGTTGGCTTGGGCTTGATGCACATCAAGCTAAGCCACATGAAGCCGTTCGCTGGCCAACAAACAGGGGCGATCAGTCCATTGTGTGTGCGCTGTCTAACACAAGCATCGTGTGGCGATTGATGCAAGTCAATACCGTTGGATGGCTTGTCCATAGCATCCCCCCACCCCTGATGTTGATTACGAATACTGATCTCTTCGCGACTTGGGGATCACAGCGACCCAAAGGGTTCAACATGCAAGTCGGCAAAGAAAAACTTCTCTGGATGTACGAGAAGATGGTTCAAATTCGTTATTACGAAGAGACCATGGCAGCGGTTTATATGGAAGGCAAACTCCCGCCTCACATTCAAAAAGGCTTGGCCTTTGACATTGGTGCGGGTCCTGTGCCTGGTGAGATGCACTTGGCCGCGGGACAAGAGCCAGTTGGGGTCGGCATATGCGCCCACCTGTCCGATGAAGATACGGTGGTGGGCACCCATCGGCCACACCACTTTGCCATCGCCAAAGGCGTGCCACTCAACCCCATGACGGCAGAAATGTTTGGCAAGGTCACGGGCTTGGGCAAGGGCAAGGGCGGCCACATGCATTTGTTTGACAACGCGCACAAGTTCAGTTGCAGCGGCATCATTGGGGCAAGCATGCCGATGGCTTGTGGCGCGGCTTTGGCGGCCAAAAAACTGGGCAAAAACTGGGTGGCCGTTGCTTTTTTTGGTGAAGGGGCAGCCAATCAAGGGTCGTTTCACGAGTCCATGAATTTGGCGGCGCTGTGGAAGTTGCCCGTGATATTTGTATGCGAGGACAACCACTGGGCGATCTCTGTGCCCAAAACAAAAGCGACCTCGGTCGAGTGGATTGCCGACCGCGCCGCTGGCTATGGCATGCCCGGCATCCGGGTACCAGAAAACGATGCGGTTGAAATATTTGAAGCCGTGGCACCGGCCATTGCCAGGGCACGCCGAGGCGAAGGCCCCACCCTGATCGAGATCAAAACAGACCGCTACTTTGGCCATTTTCAAGGCGACCCAGAAACCTATCGACCCAAAGGTGAAGTGGCCGCGCTCAGACAAAACGACCCCATCCCCAAACTGGCCCAAATGCTGAAAGACAAAAAGCTGATGACGGCTGAACAAGAAACCCTCATCGTCTCCAAGATGCACCACTTGGTCGACCAAGCCTTCGAATTTGCACGCCAAAGTGAGTATCCAAATCCACACGATGCCTTGCAAGATGTATTTGTGAGCGATCACGCTGCTGCGAGGGCCTTGGCATGAAATCAACTCGCATATTGACCATGGCGCAGGCCATCTCTGAGGGCATTGCGCAAGAAATGACGCGCGATGCGGATGTGTTTGTGATGGGCGAAGACATTGGCGCATATGGCGGCATCTTTGGCGCCACAGGCGGGCTACTGGAAAAATTTGGCAAAGACCGGATCATGGACACACCGATCTCTGAAACCGCATTCATTGGTGCGGCCACCGGTGCGGCCGCCGCTGGGCTGCGCCCCATTGTGGAGTTGATGTTTGTGGATTTCTTTGGCGTGTGCATGGACCAAATTTATAACCATTTGGCCAAGAACACCTACATGTCCGGGGGCCACGTGAAGTTACCCGTGGTGTTGACCACCGCCATTGGCGGCGGATACAGCGATGCAGCCCAACATTCGCAGTGCTTGTATGGAACATTTGCACACATGCCCGGCATCAAGGTGGTGGTGCCGTCCAACGCCCATGACGCCAAAGGCTTGATGATCCAGGCCATCCGCGATGACAACCCGGTGATGTTCATGTACCACAAAGGCATCATGGGTTTGCCATGGATGGCTTACTTTGAGGGCAGCAGCAATGTGGTGCCAGAGGAGTCGTATGCCATACCCTTTGGCCAAGCCAAGCTTGTCAAAGATGGCGCAGACCTCACCATTGTGACCATCAGCCAAATGGTTCAAAAAGCCGCGCTCGCAGCCAATGAGTTGGCTGAAATAGGCATCCATGCCGACGTATTGGATTTGCGCACCCTGGTGCCCATGGATGTGCAGGCTGTTTTGAAATCGGTGCGCAAGACGGGGCGGCTTTTGATTGCCGATGAGGACTACTTGGGCTTTGGACTGAGCGGTGAAATTTCTGCACTGATTGCAGAAAATTTAGACACCATCACGCTCAAAGCACCCATCAAGCGCTTGGCCGTGCCCAATGTGCCGATTCCGTACAGCAGGCCGTTGGAGCAATTTGTGATTCCACAAGTGGCCCACATTGTCCAAGCGGCCGAGGAATTGATGCTGAAAAAAGTCGCTCAAGCGGCATTGTTGTGATGGACATCAAGCTTCAAGACGCGGCTTGGGATGGTGCGCAAGAAGGCGTAGAGGCCTTGTTGGACAAGTGGTTGGTGACTGAAAAAGCAAGGGTCAGCAAAGGCCAAGTGCTGGTCACAGTTGTGTTGGTGAAGGCCTCGATCGACATCGAGGCCCCTGCCGATGGATGTCTAGAAAAGATATTTGTGAAAGATGGCGAAAGCTTCGCTGCAGGCACGCTGCTGGCGAGCTTTTGTGCGGCTTAAGCCCATAGCAAGACAGCCCACTCAGAAATAAATGATGAAGAAAGACCAATGATATGACCCATGAAATATCCAACGTTTATGTGTTCAACAACCACTTTGATGCCGAGAATGCGGTTCGCTCTTTGGGGCTGTCTGGTTTTGACATGAAACACCTGTCGGTGGTGGGCCGCGGGTATCACACCGAAGAACACCCACTGGGCTTTTATACGAAGGGTGACCGCATTCGCACCTGGGGCAAGTTCGGTGTATTTTGGGGTGCCATTTGGGGCATATTGTTTGCGCCTGCGGTGTTTGTTTTGCCAGGGTTTGGCATGCTTGCCATGGCCGGCCCCGTGGTCAATGTGTTGGTCAATGCATTGGAGGGCGCCGTGGTGGTCGGTGGCTTATCGGTGTTGGGTGGCGCCATGCTGGAGTTGGGCGTACAACAAGACAAAGCCATCAAATACGAAATGGCGGTCAAGGCAGATCAATTTTTATTGATGGTGCACGGCAGCAATGACGAAATCGAGCGCGCACACAACTTGCTGGAAGGGCCTAAAAAGCAACTGGGCTACGAAAACAAATCAGCAGAATAAGCAGCTTGATCAGCACAGCCCTCAGGCGCCGTGCACCAGGCATTGGGTCAATGCACTGACATCGGCCACCGACTCCAAGCGCTCGATCAGTGCCAGCAGCGTGTCGCCTTGTGCGGCGGGCATGCCGGCAATGTCCCAGCATTGGCGAAACTTGGTTTCGCATGCGGCGGCACTCAAGGGGTTGTCTGGGTGGCCAATGGGGGTGTGTATTTCTTTCTCCCACACCCGGCCATCGTTGAGTTCGATGCGAATTTGTTGCGGCCACAAGGCATTCACGTCGGGGTTGTCATTGAGGCTGACCTGCACTTTGCTGGCCAATTTGTGCAAGGCAGCGTCACCCAGGTGTTGCGGGGCAAACGATGCCGGCGTGCAGCCGCCGTGTGACAAGGTGGCGGCCACCACGTAAGGGATGCACAAACGCGCATAGTTGGGCTTGGGGTCGGGGATGTCGGGTCGCCCCACCAAGCGGTAGGTCAGCGGGGGCGCACCCACGTGCATGGACTTGAGGTCGCTCGGAGCAAATCCCAATGACGCAACCGCTTGCTGCACGGCGTCGACTGCAGCGTGGGTGAGCCGACCGCTTGGGAAGGGCTTGTGCGACAACTCGGTGATGTGCCACTGCTGGCCCAGTTGCGGCCACCAATGGGCAATGTCGTGCTCGGTCTCAAACAGGGTGTAATAACCATAAGGGCCAGTGAGGATGTCTTTGGGACCGGTCATGCCCGCCATGGCCAAGTCCACCGATGTCAACCCAGCGCGGCCATTGAAGCCCACTTGCAAACCCAGCAGCATCGATCCTTCCACGTGGGCTTGCATGGTGCCCGATGTTTGACCATATTGGATGCCAAAGGCGTTCATCACTGTGGCCTCGTCCAAACCCGCCAGCACCCCCAAGCCGGCCACCACGCCAAAGCCGCCACAGGTGGCGGGCCGAAAAAACCGCATCACCGATTTGGACGCCGCCCCCAAGGTGGCAGCGATCTCCACGCCCATGGTCATGGCCAGCAAAAACTGTTTGCCATGGATGGGTCGGCCGGCCAGCGCACTGCGCTCTGAAAACGCCAGCAATGCCGGTAGCAAAGTGGCCATGGGGTGGTCCACGGCGGGCTCGTGCACGCAGTCCCATTCCAGCGCGTGGATGCGGTAACCATTGATGACCGCCGCTTGGGCCGCAGGCGCACGCAGGTGCGAGCCCCACACCACGGCCTCAGTCCCTTGGCCCCATTGTTGTGCCGCCACAGCCAATTCGTGGGCGTGTGGGCCGGTGCGCCCGGCCACACCGCAGGCCAGGGTGTCCATCAAAAATACCTTGGCCTTGGCCACCGCGTTGGGGCTGAGGTCTTCAAAACGCGCACGGCACACCAGTTGCGCCCAGGCGTTCAAAGGGTTCTCGTTGGGGGATGTTTTGGGCAGGTTCATGGCAGGCTCCAGCAAGTGTTTCAGGGGGCGGGCGACAAGCCCATGCGCAGGTAAAAGTATTTCATCACCGATGGCAATACGAACAACTGAATTTGGGCCATCACCAGCATCAGTTGCAAATCGGGGGTGACATGCCCCAGCACCAGACCGAGCAATACCGCCACATTGCGAAAGCCGCTGATCAAGCTGATGCTCATGGCCGCTTGCACCGTCAAGCGTTTGAACACCTGCCAGCCCACCCATTGCCAGGCCAGGTTGAACAAAGCGGTCAGGGCCAGCAGTTGCAATACCTGCACGGGTTCTTGCGCGATTTGTGCACTCAGCCCATGGGTCACGCCCAAAGCGATGAAGATCATCAGCAGCACCATGCACAAGGTCCAGGCACTGGCGTGTTGCTCTATGCGAGCAGGTGTGGCCCACATCCGAAGGGCAAAGCCGCCACCCAGTGAAATGCCCACCACCCACAACAGATTCATCAGCATGCCGCCCGGGCTCAAACCCGCTACGCCGCTGAGTGCGGCAAACATGGGCAAGGTGAAGATGGAGATCACCGTCGCGGGCAACACCATGGTCAGCAGCATTTCGGCATCGGTGCCCAACAAGGCGCAGTAAGGACCGACCGAAATGATGGGTGGGGTGGCCGCCAGCAGCAGCAAGCCCACACCCATGTAGACGGGCAGGTGCAGCACAGGCAATGCCAGCCAGACCAAGGCGGGAATGACCAACAAGGTCCAAGCCAGCACGGCCGCCATCAAGCGGGTGCGCTGGGCCCAAGCGCGCAATTGGCGAGGGTCGATGCGCAAGGCCGACAAAAACATCGCTCCCATGGACAGGTACAACACAAAGGGCGAGACCATGGCGGCCAAGGGTTGGGCCAGCAGCCCGGTGGCCACTCCAGCGAGCATCAAGGCCGTGGCGTGGCGGGCCAAAAATTGCGACAGCGCTTGCATGGTCAGACCCACAGGTTCATCGGCAGGTGTGCGTTGCGTGCCGCTGTTGGCGCATGCGCGCTCAGGCCTTGAGCAGCTGGGGCAACCACGTGATCAGGCCAGGCCACACCGTCATCGCCACGATCAGCACCAGCATCAAGGTGCAGTACGGCAGCGAGGATTTGGCCACCCGGGTTTGGCTCTCGCCGGTCATTTGTTGGATGATGAACAAGTTAAAACCCACCGGCGGCGAGACGTTGGACAGCTCGATGGTGATGATCAAAAAGATGCCAAACCACACCGGGTCAAAACCCGAGGCCAATACCAAGGGAAAGACCACCGGCAAGGTCATCACCATGGCCGACAAACCATCCAGTGCCGTGCCCAAAATCAGGTAGACCACCAACAAGGTGAAGATCAGCATGTAAGGCGACAGATTGAGCGACTTGACCCATTCGCCGGTTTCGCCCGGAATGGCCAGCATGGTCATGACCTTGGCCAAAAACAAAGCGCCCAGCAAGATCAGCCCAATCATCGAACAAGTGCGCACGGTCGAGAGCAATGCGCGGCCCAGGTTTCGCCAACTCATCAGCCCTTGGGCCACCGAGATGGCCAAGGCCCCGGCCACACCCACCGCAGCGGCCTCGGTCACGCTGGCCAAGCCGCTGTACATCGAACCAATCACCGACAAGATCAACAGGCTCACTGGCAGCAGGTCTTTGAGGGACTCCATTTTTTGCGCCCAGGTATACACCTCGGGGTCGCGCGGCTGCACACTGGGCCGCCACAAGGCTTGGCAGATGATCCAACCAATGAACATGGCCGCAATGATCAAGCCGGGCACCACGCCAGCGATGAACAAGTCCAAGATGGACACATCGGCCAACACCCCGTAGACGATCATGGGAATGGACGGGGGAATCATCAGGCCAATCGTGCCCGCCCCGGCCAGCGAGCCCATGGCCATGTCTTTGTCGTAGCCACGCTTGAGCAACTCGCGCAAGGTCATGCGGCCCACGGTGGCCGTGGTGGCAGCCGAGGAGCCCGAAACGGCCGCAAATATCGTGCAACCGATCACATTGACGTGCAACAAGCCGCCGGGCAGGCGCTGCACCCATGGGGCAATGCCGCGAAACAAGGACTCCGACAGTTTGCTAAAAAACAAGATGTCACCCATCAACACAAACAAGGGCAGGGTGACCAACTCGTCGGCGTTCAGGCGCGACCAAACGTCTTGCGCCAGGATGCGTTGGATGGGCACGTCGCGAAACCATTCCAGCGACACCAAGCCCGTGCCCAACAGGGCAAAACCAATCCACATGCTCGAGCACAACAGCACCAGCATGACCACCAGCACAAAGACAGATGCCACCATCATTCGGCTGCTCCTTGTCCAACTTCACGTTCGTCGGCCAAGTCGGGTGCGTCATGGATGATCAAGCGCACCAAGCGCGCCAGCAAGGCCAGCCACAGCATGAAAGCGCCCAATGCCACCAAGGCTTGCGGGATCCACATGGGGGTTTGCATCACAAAATAAGACACGGTGTGGCGCACATGGCTGCGCCAGGTTTGCTCGATCAAGCCAACGGTGAGCAAGCCGCTGATGTACAGCGCACAAAGGGTGCACAGCACATCCAAGCCGCGGGCCAAGCGTGGGGGCAAGTGCCCCAGCACCATGGCCACACGGATGTGGGCGTCATGGCGCAGCGCATA